>ENA-OQEY01000012-OQEY01000012.1-human-gut-metagenome-genome-assembly--contig:-NODE-12-length-228274-cov-9.445922_pt1 | contig 228274 bp, 199 predicted proteins | sample MGYA00242801_ERZ504647 | MGnify/ENA primary metagenome ERZ504647 (study PRJEB26092, sample SAMD00036204) | human gut metagenome | host: Homo sapiens | study: EMG produced TPA metagenomics assembly of... | reverse complement strand
AGGCTGCCGGAATTCTGCTAAAACCGTTTTTAAAAAGTCCGAACTCGCGGCCTGCTGCCGCTCAGACAGCGGACTTTTGAAAAACAACGCAGATTTCCGCCAGCCAAGAATCAGCTCCCCTCCTGCAGAGTCGTAGCCAACCGGCACCCGTCTCCCCGGCTGTTCGATTCCGGGCGGGAGGTAGTGATGGGTGTGTGGGGCGACTGGCGGAAGTGGGGATTGATGAGGGCTGGAGGATTGAGTGGATTCCCGGGAGTTGGATGAGCCATCAGCGCTGCGCTGGATGGCTGGGAGGAAAGGCTGAGTTTCCTGTGGCCTGAAGGTGAGGGATGAGCCATCGTCGCTGCGCTGGATGGCTGATTGGTGTGTGAAGGTTTTGTGAAAGGGTTTGACAGGTGGGGATTTTTATGGTAGGATACACACTTACGTAACAAAATTAATAAAATTGTAACAAATTAGTGAGCGAGGATCGTGGCGAAGTGGATTGTGAATCTCTGTCTGAATGGATGGATTGTGTTGCTGCGTGGTTTTCTGAGAGGAGTTTTATTGTTTATGTTTTATAAGAAATTTGCTGCTGTTGTTCTGAGTGCTGTTCTTGTGGGTGTGGTTCCTTCTGTTGTTTTTGCGGATGTGGATGGTGTCAGTGCTGTGTCTGATGGGGATGTGGAGGTGCTTTCCATTGAGGATGGTTTTTCGGATGGAGCGGATTCTATTTCTGCTTTTGCCAGTGCTCTGGCGGATAAGACGGTTTCTGAGGTTCAGGGGTATCAGGAGGCGAAGGCTGAGGCTGAGGTGATCGCACAGGAGAGGCTTGAGGCTGAAGCGGCTGCTGAGGCTGCGCGTAAGGCGGAAGAGGAGCGGAAGGCTGCTGAGGAGGCGCGTCTGGAGATGCGACAGGGGATTGTGGATTTTGCGCTGCAGTTTGTGGGGAATCCTTATGTTTATGGTGGTACGAGTCTGACTAACGGGGCGGATTGTTCGGGGTTTGTGATGTCTGTGTTTGCGGAGTTTGGGTATGAGCTTCCTCGTGTTGCTGCAGCTCAGTGTGCGGCTTCTGAGAAGAAGAGTGTTGCGGATATTGAGGCTGGTGATCTGGTTTTTTATGGTGATGGTGGTATTGATCATGTGGCTCTTTATATTGGTGATGGCAAGATCGTTCACGCCAGTACAGCAGCTACAGGGATTAAGGTTTCCGACTATGATTACCGGGCTCCGGCTGCGGTTGGTTCGTTTGTGGCTTAGGATATAGATATAAATGATTTACTGATATGAAATATAAACTGTCTGCGGAGATTTTTTGGTTGGGTTGGCTGAAAAATAGCTGCGGGCAGTTTTTTTGAAGAAAAATAGTGTATAATTTAACCGAATCAAGTAAGTCTCCTGCGGGGTTGCGAAAAGCAATAAGCAGTGGGTGGGGACTTAGATAAAATTCAGAAAGGTTGTGGGGTTATGAATACGAAGGAAATCAGTGGTAAGCGGCAGATGGAGTTTCTGGCCGGATTTGATTTTGTCAGAGAAGCGGGTACTGCTGGGGAAGTGAAGGCGGCGAAGATGATCAGGGATACTTTGGACAGCTTCGGAGTGAAGAATTGGATGGAGGAGTTTTCTTTTTGGGGTTTTCGGATCAACAGGGCGGTGCTTAAGGTTGTGGAGCCTTATCAGAAGGAGTATGTGGTGACCGGGTATGGAAGATGTGGAAATACTGGGGCAGAAGGTCTGAAAGCGGATTTTTTGTATGTGGAGAATGGAGATGCTGTCAGTCTTTCCCGGGCGAAGGGTAAGATCGTTATGGTGAATGGCCGGGTGAGTGGTGATGTGTATCAGAGACTGGTGAGCGCCGGGGCTGTTGGTTTTGTCAGTGTGGAGGGTTCTCCGCTGGATGAAGGAGTGGACAGGGTTCCCTGTCAGCGTAGCCTGCCGATGATCTTTCCGGGGGATGCAGCAGAAGTGATAGAAGGATTGTCGGAGTCTTCAGAGGATATTCACGAGATGCAGGAAAAATATAGTGGTAGGATCCCGGGTGCGAATCTTCATTATAAAGATGCGGTGGAGCTGGTGACGGAGGGTGCAGCTGTGGTTTGTCTGGCTGTAGAACAGGAAGTGACGGCCTGTACATCCCGAAATGTAGTGGCGAGGATTGAAGGTACGGATAAGAAAGATGAGATTTTAACGCTTACGGCGCATTATGATTCGGTGCCGGAGGGACCGGGGGCCTATGATAATATGGCCGGAGCGGCGATCATCATGGAGCTTTGCAGATATTTTCAGCAGTACAGACCGCGCAGGACTATGGAGTTTGTGTGGTTTGGTGCTGAGGAGAAGGGCTTGCTGGGCAGCCGGGATTATATCAGAGTTCATGAGAGTGAGCTTGGAGCGCATCGTTTTAATATGAATGTAGATCTGGCCGGGCAGCTGATCGGAGGAAATGTTCTGGGAGTGACGGGAGAGGCTTCTGTTTGTGATAAGCTTCTTGAGACCGCTGACGGAGCAGGGATCGGAGCGTCTGTGAAGAATCAGATCTGGGGAAGTGATTCCAATTCTTTTGCATGGAAGGGAATTCCGGCCATGACTCTGAACCGGGATGGTTTTGGCATGCATACCCGTTACGATACCATTGATCTGCTGTCTGCCTGGTCGCTGGAGAGAAGTGCGATCCTTCTGGGATGTATTGCAGATGAACTGGGGAATGCGGAGGTTTTCCCATTTGAGAGAAAGATGCCGGGGAAATTTATCAGAGAGCTGGATGAATATATGTGCAGATAGTAAAAATCTGATTTTATCTGCTCATAACTGGATATTTGTTATGGAACTGTGGGGACTTGTCTGTTTCGGAAGAGTACAGGCAAGTCCCCATAAGTTATTCAATATTTTCAATGTTTATTGACCTTTATAATTTCGCAAGAGAACATGTGGCTTTGAGTCAGGGGGATATTTGCAGCTTTGTAAGGGATTTCCGGAACAGGGGCAAGTGGATGTTCGCAATTGAATCATGGAACTTACTTGATTTGGTCAAAATACGATAAAACAATAAAAAATAATACTAAATAATTGACAGTAAGATACCGAACTGTTATACTGAAATTACAGACTTTCCAGAGATCAATGCGCCGGATATTGTTTTGCGGAGCATTGATTTCTGGAACTTTTATAGATGATTATTTATAGAAAAATCAGGGAAGAGGAGATAGGAACATGTTTACAGAAGAACGACAGAATGCAATAGAGAAATGTCTCCGCGAAAAAGGCAAAGTCAGGGTCAAAGAATTAAGCGAGATGTTTCAGGTTACGGAGGACTGTATCCGCAAGGATCTCAAGATCCTTGAAAATGCAGGCAGATTAAAGAGGACTTACGGCGGAGCGATCCTGTCACAGGAGTATCCTCTGGAGAGAAACGTAGTAGACAGGTGTATGTACAATCTTGATAAGAAGAAAGTGATCGCTGCGAAAGCCTTCAAGCTGATCAAAAATAACGAAACGATCTTTCTGGATGTTTCCACTACAAATATAGAGCTGGCAAGGCTTATCGCTTCGTCGGGCATGCATGTTGTGGTTGTCAGCAATATGATCGATATCCTGCAGATCCTTGCTGCGAATCCGTCCATCACGGCCATAGGTACAGGGGGAACTATGTACCGTTCGGTGAATGGATTTATGGGAGCGGCGGCTATTGAGGTGATCAAGCAGTACAGCTTTGACCGGGCATTTTTGGGAAGCTGTGGCGTGGATATGACAGATCTTGCAGTTACCACATCCGGAGTGGAGGATGGATTGACCAAGAAGGCGGCAGTGCAGAGCAGCAGACATAAATATGTGGTTATGGAGAGAGAGAAGTTTTATTTTAACGAATCTTATAAATATACACATTTTGATGATATCAGTGGGATCATTACCGATGAATTTCCGGATGATACCATTGTGAACATACTGAGGAATGCCGGAGTGAAATTACTCTGAGCAGACGGTAACAAAGGGGGATTTTTACATGAAAGACTATATTCTGGAAACCTGCGTGGATTCTGTGGAATCTGCCATGGCAGCATCCGAGGGTGGCGCGGACAGACTGGAGCTTTGCAGCAATCTGATCATCGGGGGGACAACTCCCGGCCCATGGCTTTTTGAGGAAATAAGGAAGCGTTCAGATATCCGGATCCATGCGCTGATCCGTCCGCGGTTTGGAGATTTCTGTTATACAGATGCGGAATTTTCCATGATAAGGAATGCCGTAAAGGATTTCCGCAAAATGGGAGCGGAGGGTGTCGTAATAGGTATCCTGAAACCGGATGGTACCTTGAATATGGAACAGATGAAAGAACTGATGGATGCGGCGGGAGATATGTCTGTTACGCTGCACAGGGCTTTTGATGTGTGCGCAGACCCGATCGAGGCTATGGAACAGGCAATTTCGCTGGGAATCGATACCATCCTTACCTCCGGACAAAAGAATACCTGCCTTCAGGGTGCGGAGCTTCTGAAGGAGCTGGAAACCAGGAGCCGGGGGCGTATCACCATCCAGGCGGGAAGTGGTGTCGGTGCGGAAGTGATCCGCCAGCTTTATCCCCTTACTGGGATCAAGGCTTATCATATGAGCGGCAAGGTTGTAACGGACAGTGCGATGCAGTTTCGCAAGGAAGGTGTCAATATGGGACTTCCGACATTCAGTGAATATGAGATATGGCGTACAGATATTGAAAATGTTCGTGCTGCAAAGAAAGTTCTGGAGGAATTATAATGGCTGAGAGGAAGATTTTTCTGAAAGAAAACCGTGATCGGATTGAAAAAAAATATCGGGAGCAGGTGATGGGGTTACCGCAGGCTTTTGCTGAGATTGATAAAAAGCTTGCGGAATGCACAGACGAAGTGGCTCTGGCGTGCAAATATTTATATGCGTTCATGCCGTACAGTGATATCGGAAATTACGCGTTTGAAGTATTTCTGGATCATGCGGAGAATGGCGTATATTTATGGAAGGAAAACTCCGGGGTGGCAGAGCTGCCGGAAGAGATCTTTTTGAATTATGTGCTGTTTCACAGAGTAAATGAGGAGGAGATCGCACCCTGCCGTACATTTTTCCGCAGGGAGATCGGAGAGAGAACCGCAGGAATGAGCTTCCGGGAAGCTGCCCTGGAGGTGAACTACTGGTGTGCACAGGAGGCTACCTATCATTGTACAGATGATCGTACCCTGTCTGCACTTGCCGTATACCGCAGAGGAAACGGAAGATGCGGAGAGGAATCCGTATTTACCGTCAATGCACTGAGAAGTGTTGGTGTACCTGCCCGTCAGGTATATGCACCAAAGTGGTCTCATTGTGATGACAATCATGCCTGGGTGGAAATCTGGTGCGATGGAAGCTGGTATTTTCTGGGAGCCTGTGAGCCGGAGGAGATCCTGAATAAGGGATGGTTTACCAACGCTTCCTCAAGGGCTATGATGGTCCATTCAAGAGTTTTTGATACCAGGATCCCGGAGGGGGAAGTGATCGGCAAAGATGGTATGGTGACTATGCTCAACGAGCTGAAACGATATGCGCTGACAAAAGAGATCACTGTGTCCGTAAAGGATTCACATGGAAAACCGGCAGAAGGTGCAGAAGTTTCTTTTGAGGTGCTGAATTATTCAGAATATGCCCCGATCGCAGAACTGAAAACCGACAGTCTGGGAAAAGTCAGCCTGACAACAGGGCTTGGAAGTATTCATATTTCTGCAAGGATGTATGCAGATGGAGAATGGCTGCATGCAGAAAACAGCATGGATACAAAAACAGAGGACTGCTGTGAGATCTGTCTGATGCCCGTAGGAAAGGAAAAGGGTATTTTTTATGAGGAGTGGACGGAGATCGATATGATCGCACCTCATGATGCACCTGTAAATAAAGATATGCCAACACCGGAGCAGAAGGAAAGAGGCAGCAGGCGTCTGGCAGAGGCAAACGCTTACAGGGAACAGAAGGTAAGAAACCTGAGCAATCCGGAGTGTCGGAAATTCCTGGAAAAAGAAACCGGAGATTCTTCAATGAGAAAAAAACTCCTTGAAGTCCTTACAGAGAAAGATAGAACAGACTGTATCAGCCAGGTTCTGGAGGAGCACCTGAAATCTGCATTACCGTATGAAAAAAACATGGATGCAGATATTTTTGTACCATATGTACTGAACCCGAGAGTTGACGATGAAGTTTTGCAGAAATACAGAAAAGCGATCCTTGAGCAGTTGTCGGAAGAAGAGAAAAATATGCTGCAAAAGGAGCCGGCAAAGATCTGGAAATGGATTGAGGATAATATCATTTCCAGCCCGGAGAAAGAACGTAGCAGTGTGATCACCACGCCGTCCGGATGTCTGAAAACGGGAACAGGAAGCCTTCTGTCAAAGAAGATCCTTTTTGTGGCAATGGCGAGAACACTGGGAATTCCGGCACGCCTGAACCCTCATGATCGTTCCATGGAGTATATGAAAAACGGAAAATTCATCCCGGTATCTGCGGAAACGGAGAAAAACGCATCGATTCTTCTGAAGGCAAGTGAGGATATACAGTGGAAATATTTCCAGAACTGGAGCATTGCAAAACTGGAAGCCGGAAAATATATCACACGGAAGCTGGAAGCCGAAAATTTCAGAGATCAGATGATGAAGCTGCCGCTGGAAGCGGGAAATTACAGGATCCTTACCTCAAATAGACTGCCAAATGGAAATATATTTGCAGCGGAATATTGTTTTGAGGTTCAGATTGGAGAAATGAAGAGGGTGGAGCTGGAATTTCGGAATGCAAACCTGGAAGACATGCTGGAGAATATTTCCATACCGGAATTTACTCTCAGAAAAGAGGATGGAAGCACTGTGAAGGCGTCAGAACTGACGGCAGATGGGAAGCATATCCTGGCGTTTCTGGAAGAGGAGAAAGAACCGACGGAGCATATCTTAAATGAGATGATGGAGCAGGAAGAAGCTTTTTCCCGATATGCGAATAGGATCATTTTTGTAGTAAAAAGCAAAAAAGCGCTGGAGACCCCTACCCTTTCAAGAGCACTGGGCAAGCTTGGAAATGTTCAGATCTTATATGATGATTTTTCAGAGATCATCAATACACTGGGAAGAAGAATGTACGTAGATCCGGATAAGCTTCCGCTGATCATTGTGACAAACAAAAGCCTGAATGGCATTTATGCAACCAGTGGATACAATGTGGGAACCGGAGATATGCTGTTGAGACTGATGTGACAGATATATCGGATATATACAGAAGGAACACAGGCCGTATCATCGACTGTGTTGGTGACGGTCTGTGCCTCTGTAAAAGCTGTGAAATTATTGCAGTGGTTCAGATGTTCAGAATATGAAGGCAGATTGGAATGAGAATACCTGTTGTACTTCCCGAAACTGCCGTAATAAAAGTTGTTTTGCATTACTTACCATCAGAAAAGAGGTTACGCACAGAATCCCGGTAAATGCATTCCGGCTTCAGGCGGATCGTCCTTGGAAAATCGCAGTAGTCTCCGTTCATTCTGCGAAGCAGCAGATCACAGGCCTGCTCTGCCAGACCGGTCAGCGGCTGACGGACAGCGGTCAGCTGAGGAGAAAGCAGCATGGACAGTTCAAAATCATCAAAGGAGACAACAGACAGGTCTTCCGGGATCCGGATGCCAAGGCTGTAGATCGCTTCATAAATACCGAGGCATAGTGTATAGTTCGCAGAAAATACGGCAGTCGGACGTTCCGGAAGACTCCATAATTTCTGCATTGCCTGATATCCAAAGTCGTTTGTGTAATTTTCAGCGATGATATAATCGGGGTTAACAGGAATATCGTAGTCTTCCAGTGCCCGGAGATATCCTTTTTTTCGTTCGCATGCGGTATAGGATGCAGGAGAACCGGTGACAAGGGCGATCTTCTGATGCCCCATTTTTATCAGATGCTCCACGATCTCGTAGGCTCCGGAGGTACAGCTGGTCTGTACACAGTCTGTACGGTGGAAATGGCTGTGTTCTTCCAGCTCCACAACAGGGATTTTGGCGTGTTCCACAGCAGAACAGATGTCCTGGTTCAGACTGAAAGAGGTAATGATAAGGCCGTCGATCCCAGAGCGGAGCATGTGAGGGACGAATTTATTGACATGATCCTTATATTTGTCGCCGCTCATAAATGTGAGAGAATAACCGTGAGCGCGCATGGTGTTTTCTATTTTGCTCAGAAGAAAAGCATTATGCGGAGTATTGGGCGGACCGGATACCAGACCGATACGGTAAGTCTTGGAGGAACGAAGTCCCCGGGCCGTGTTTCGTGGAACGTAATTCAGTTTCCGGATCGCTTCGTCGATCTGCTTTTTGTTTTGCGGCCGTACAGTTCCGCCGTTGATATATTTTGAAATGGTGGCCAGTGCCAGGCCAGTTTCTTTGGCAATGTCCTTGATGGTTGCACTCATAAATCAATCCTTTCCGGATGTTGTACTGTTGTGCCCGGACAGGTCTTTTACAGAGAGTCGCGGGTGGAATACAACATCCAGCATGTCTATTTTTGGAAAATCCGTATAGTCTCCATGGATCCTTTTTAAAAGTAATTCCACAGCATGTTTCCCTATGCTTGTCAGATCCTGTGAGACACAGGTCATAGCCGCACTCATGGTCTTGAAAAGCGGATCATCATCAAAGCACACAAAGGAAATATCCTGAGGAACGGAAATCCGTGCCTGGCTGGCAGCGCTTAAACCACCCATTGCGGAGAGATAGCAGTCAAAAAAAACAGCAGTAGGGGGATCGGAAGAATCAATAAGCTTCTGGAAATGCAGGTTGCTCTGGATGATCGTTTCTGCAGTGGAACCAAAAGAAACAGGGGGAAAAGAATCCTGCTGTTTCAGAAGGTCAATGCCATTTTTCTGATATACATCCACAAAGCCCTGGATCCGCTGCTCGATGGTGTAGGAGTCCAGATACTGTTCCATGATCCAGACCTTTGTGTGGTCTTTTTCCAAAAGGTGCTCTGCCAGCAGTGCACCGCCTCTGTAATTATCAGAAATAACACAGTCTACAGGAAAATGTCTCATGGAAGCAGGAATCTGATCGAGCATTACAACCGGTATGCCGGCATTCTGTAAAAGCTGGTACAGGTCATCATGCCAGCAGGATGGGAGCATGATAACTCCGTCAAAGTGCTGGGAGATAATATCCTGTATCGTATCGATCTCCTTCTGATGTTCAAAAAAGAAAGAACAGACAATAACTGTATAGCCATGATCCGTGAAATGCTTGATAATGGAGTTGACAAGCTCGCCCCAGAAATAATTACCAAGATCTGAGATCAGGATACCGATGGTATGTGTGTTTTTGGCACGAAGAAGCTGGGCATTTCGGTTTGGGGTATATCCAAGCTCTTGAATTGCCCTTTCTATAAGGATACGATTTTCTTCCCGTATTTTTTTGTGGTTTATATATTTGGAGATCGTTGCGGTGGACAGGCCTGTCGCACGGGCGATATCATTGATCGTAACGTTCATGTAAAACCTCCGGTTCTGATGCATTTACAGATAATAGAGTATTTTCATATTATATCATGAAAAAGAAAATGCCTCAATACACATGGCATTTTTTACACATAAAGTATCAGAAAAAACGAGCGTATTGTACAGAAAATTGATAAAAATGAAACGTTTAACAAAACCTGATACGAAAAAGTACACAAAAACAAGACAGAATAATTGTAAAAAATAGGAAAAATGATTTTTGCCCTATGATTTTACTTGAAAAGCTGCTTCGGATGCGGTAAGATAGTCTTAACAAAAAACGAAACGTTTTACGTAACAAGAAAATCAGCTATACGAAACAAGGAGAAGGTTATGGCAGACACAAAGCAGCAGTGGTATAAAGATGCCAAATACGGATTATTCATCCATTGGGGACTTTATTCCATCCTTGCAGGAGAATGGAAAGATCCGAAGACCGGCGAGGTCACCAAGACAGACCGTATCGCAGAGTGGATCGAGAACAATCTCAACATTGACAAGGAAGATTACAGAAAGCTGAAAGATGAGTTCCATCCGGACAAATTTGACGCGGACATGTTTGTGAAAAGAGCGAAAGAGCAGTGGGGTGTTAAATATATCGTTCTTACTTCCAAGCATCACGAGGGATTCGCAATGTACGATTCCAAGGTCAGTGATTTTAATGTAGTGAAGGCTGCAGGAAGAGATATCTTAAGAGAGCTTTCCGATGCTTGTAAGAAATATGACATGACAATGGGTATCTATTATTCACAGGCTCAGGACTGGGATGATGACAATGCCTATAAGAAGGATTACGAAGACAAGAACGAATGGAAGCCGGAATTCCGTACATACTTCGATGAGAAATGCAAACCGCAGTTAAAAGAGCTTCTTGAGAATTACGATAATATTTCCCTGATCTGGTTTGATACTCCGATGGGAATGACCGCAGACGAAGCTCAGGAATTAAGAGACTGGGTTAAGGGTATTAAGCCTGACTGCATCATCAGCGGACGTATCGGACACCAGAAGGGCGATTACATGACCACCGGTGATAACTTTATTCCACGTCTTCCATACGACGGTGACTGGGAAGTACCGGCAACTGTAAATGATACATGGGGTTATAATAAATACGATACAAACTGGAAGAATCCGGATGATATCCTGAACCTTCTTCTCAAGATCGTCGGCAGAGGCGGAAATTACCTGCTGAACGTAGGACCAATGGCAGACGGAACTGTTCCGGAAGCTTGTGTCGAGGTTATGAATGAGGTTGGTAAATACGTGACTGAGAATGCGGAAGCAATTTACGGAACCAAGAATGTTGGTATCTATCCGTATGAGATCCCGAGCATTGAATTTACAAAGAGACCACATAAGCTTTACGTACACGTCCTTGCACCGAGATATCGAGTTGAACTGCTGAACATCGGTAATCAGTTAAAGGGTGCATATGTGGTAAGCACAGGAGAAAAGCTTCCGTGCCGCGCATTAAAGTGCTGCGAAGGAAACTCGATGATAGAGGTAGAGCTTCCGGAGAAGCTTCAGGGGGCAAAGAACTACTGTGTATGCCTGGAGCTTGAGGAAGAAGAGCCGATCTTTGAGGCGATCATCGATTGATCAATTTATGAACATCAATGGGAAAACTATATAATAAAAAATCATATTAAGGGAGGATTTATTCATGAAGAAACGAATGAAAAAAGTTGCAACACTGTGTCTCGCCGGTGTAACAGCAATGTCAACAGTAGGCGTAACAGGAAGCGCCGTATTTGCAAAGGGTGACACAAACTACGATGTAGACAATATGGATTTTGAAAACGTTGAGCTTCGTGTAGCATTCAGATTTAACAACGGATCTGATACAGACGGACAGGCTAAATGGTATTACAAAGCACTTGAAGAGTTCAATAAAGAGAACGAAGGAAAGATCCATGTAACAGATGAGAGTATTTCTACAGAGTCTGATTACGAAGAGAAGCTTACAACAGATTTCGCTTCCGGTAATGTACCGAACGCATTCCTTCAGTATGGCGGAAGCCGTACAAGAGAGTATGTAGATGCAGGATATATACTGGATCTGACACCATACTTCGAGCAGTATCCGGAATGGAAAGAGGGAGTTCAGGATTTTGCATGGGAGACAACACAGTTTGACGGCATTGAAGGAACCTATGGTATTCCGTGGTCCGCTTATCAGCTCTGTCTCTACTACAACAAAGATTACCTTGATCAGGTTGGCGTAGATGTTCCGGAGTCCTGGGATGATCTTGTTGATGCCTGCGCAAAATTAAAAGATGCAGGAATCCAGCCATTCAACTACTCTGACAAAGATAACTATCACTTCGAGCATCTGATGAGTGCTCTTGCTCTGAAAGCTTACGGAACAAGCATCGCAGATGATCTTGCAAGCGACAAAGAGGCTTACAACGGCGAGAAGATGGTTGCAATCTATCAGAAGATGAAAGATATGATCGATGCAGGATACTGGGGAGATGGAATCCTCAGCACAGACTTCAACACAGAGAGAAATATGTTCGAGGCAGGAAAAGCTGCATTCACAGTTGACGGAACATGGAACTGCGGTAACTTCCAGAATGACTCCGATACAACTCTCTTCGATGCTCAGAAGATCGGTGTTACAAGAATTCCTTATATCGACGAAGCAAACAAGACTGTAGAGATGGGCGGCGGTTCTGATACATACTACATCACTACATTAAACAAGAGCGATGAGGAAATCGCAGCAACTGTTAAATTCATCAAATACCTTACAAGTGTAGATTCCATCAACGAAATGTGCAAATCCAGCCCGACAACATATGCTGAGAAGGTTACGATCGATACAGGTAACTATCTGCTTGACGATGTAAATGCGATCATGGCTGAGAATACAGAGTCTAAACTTGAGATTCCTACATATGACAGCAACACAGCAGCTATGGATACAATCCGTAATTCTCTTCAGGCATTAGCGACAGGCGCAAGTGCACAGGAAGTTGGAGACGATATCGTTGACAAAATGTCTGCTTACGAATAAAGAGAATTTTGACTGAACGCATGATGTGTGGATAAGAGAAACAGGGGGAAGCATCATCTGCTTCCCCTTGTTTATTACGGAGGTATACATATGGCAGGTAAATCTGTACCAAAGGTAAAACAGAAGCTGGATAAAAAAGATCTTACGCTTTCTTTAGCGTTCCTTCTTCCGGCAATTTTAATAACTGTTATTTTTGTCATCTACCCTGTTTTTGATACCGTAGGCTTATCATTCCGTAAATGGAACGGTATGTTTGGTGCGGCAAAGCAATGGGTAGGACTTGAGAACTATCAGAAGATTTTTTCAGATAAGCTGTTCTGGAATGCAATGCTCAACAGTGTGTACTTTATGATCGGTGGTTTCGTTATCCTGATGCCGCTTTCATTTGGTCTCGCAATGCTGGTAACTACAAAGATCAAGGGAACCGGATTCTTCAGAACCTGCTACTTCCTTCCGAATATGTTAGGAACAACAGCAGTAGCCCTGATGTGGACATTTATGTTAAATCCGAACTTTGGTATTTTTAATACCATTGAAAATATTTTCGGCCTTCATGGTGCGATCCCTGATGTGCTGACGATAAAGACTGTAAACGTCTGGATCGTTATCCTGGTAAATGAGTGGATGTATGCCGGATATAACATGCTGATCTTTGCAGCTGGTCTGGTAGCGATCCCGGATGAGTTAAATGAGGCAGCAGCACTGGATGGAGCTACCGGATGGCAGAGAGTTCGTTACATTACCCTGCCTCTGATGAAAAACTCCTTCAAGGTATTCTCTATTTTGTGTATCACAGGATGTCTGAAAGTATTCGATATTATCTGGGCGATGACAAGAGGAGGCCCGAACGATATCAGCTCCACGCCTTCAATCATGCTTTATACACAGGGATTCTCCTATAAGCTGTTCGGACGAAGCAGTGCATACGGTGTTATTCTGTTAGTGCTGGGTGTTGCACTGAGTCTTATAACCAATCATTTGTTCCGTGAAGATAAAGATCTTGCAATGTAGGCGGAAGGAGAAGAGACGATATGGAAAAAACAGCTAATAAACAGAAAATGCATGGAGGAAAGATAGCACTGTACGTTATCGCGATCCTGTGGACAGTTGTTACACTGTTTCCGGTAGTAGTGACCGTAATGGCTTCCTTCAAAACAAACTCAGAGATTTACCTGAACCTGTTAAGCTTTCCTAAGAAGATTATGTTCCAGAACTATATCAGCGCAAACAAAACAGCGGATGCATTGAATACCATCAAGAACTCCCTGGTTGTAGCGACTCTGACAACTGTATTTAATACTGTAGTCGGAATGATGGCAGCATACATCTTATCAAGAAAAGATTACAAATTCCTGAAATGGGTATATGTATTCTTCATGATCGGAGTAATGGTTCCGGTTCACTGTACACTGATCCCGATCAACAACATTGCAACAGCATTAAATGCAAAGAACAACCTGTTCTTCCTGATCCTGATCTATGTTGCGTTTGGTATGTCCCAGGCGATATTCCTTTATACAGGATTCATGGATGGAATCTCCAGGAACCTGGATGAGGCGGCGATCATTGATGGATGTAACAACTGGCAGCTGCTGTGGAAGATCCTTTTCCCTGTCTGCAAGCCGATCATCGCAACAGAGGCGATCTTCGTATTCATCTATGGATACAGTGAACTTGTATTCTCCATGATCCTGATGACAGATACCAAATATTTCACAGTTTCACGTGCGATGCTGAACTTCTCTTCTGCACATACACAGGAGATCGGAAGTCAGTTTGCATATGTAGTAATGTCCGTAATTCCGATGCTTATCATTTACATCGTGTTCCATAAACAGATTGAAAAAGGTATGCTTTCCGGAGCTATCAAAGGCTGATGCTTTTAATCTAAACAGGAGGAAAAAATCATGTATCAGTTTGACAGAAAAGAATATGAAAAACGTATGGAGTGGTACCAGGATGCCCGTTTTGGAATGTTTATCCACTGGGGATTATATTCTATCCCTGCAAGAGGCGAGTGGGTGCGAAGCGTAGAGGAAATACCTGAGGAAGAATATCTTCCGTTTATGAAAGAATTTGATGCAAGAGACTACAATCCGAAGCAGTGGGCAAAAGAGGCCAAGGCTGCAGGTATGAAATATGTAGTCCTGACAGCGAAGCATCACGACGGCTTCTGCTTATTTGACAGTAAATACACAGATTACAAGGTAACAAACACACCGGCAGGAAGAGACCTGATCAAGGAGTATGTAGAGGCACTTCGTGAGGAAGGCCTTAAGGTTGGAATCTATTTCACACTGCTTGACTGGCATCATCCGGATTATCCGCATTACGGAGATCGTATCCATCCGATGAGAAACCACAAAGAGTGCGGAAATGAGAACCGTGATTTCTCACGTTATACAGAATATCTGTATAATCAGGTAGAAGAGATCTGTACAAACTACGGACAGATCGATATCATCTGGTTTGATTTCTCCTACGACGATATGAGAGGGGAAAAATGGGGCGCAACCAAGCTGATCAACATGGTGCGCAGCTTACAGCCGCAGGTTATCATCGATAACCGTCTGGAAGCCAGCGGAGAGGGAAGAGGATCCCTGTATGAGTGTGATCCGACACCGTACCATGGCGATTTCGTAAGCCCTGAGCAGATTATCCCGCCGGAAGGAATCTGCGATAAGGAAGGCAACCCGATGGTCTGGGAAGCATGCTTCACCATGAACAACAACTGGGGATACTGTGCAAACGACCATTATTACAAACCGGCTTCCATGCTGATCAAGAAGCTGGTAGAGTGCGTTTCCAAGGGTGGAAATATGATCCTGAACGTAGGACCGGATGCCAAAGGTAAATTCCCGAAGGAATCTTCTGCGATCCTAGCTGAGATCGGTCGCTGGATGGATAAGAATCATGACAGTATCTACGGCTGTGTACCGGCTGAAAACATTCCGAAGCCGGATTACGGACGTATCACCAGAAACGGAAACAAATACTATGTGCATATTTATGAGAATACACTGGGACCACTTCCGCTTCTGGGATTTGATAAGGATAAGATCGTGAAGGTGCGTGCGCTGGATGACGGACATGAGGTGCCGATCTCCAATGCATGGATGCACAGCGATTACCCGGATATCGCATTCGTTGATCTGGGACCTGACCCGGTACTTCCTGACCCGGTAGACTATGTTCTCGAAGTAGAGATGGCTGAGTAAAAAAACGAATCAATAATAAAAAAGAACAACAGGAAAAGCAGGAGATATGTGAATCTTAGTTATCCGGTTGTTCTTTTTTACCATAAGGAGAAGGGAAAAGATTATGATCATTTATACAGGAAAAGATTACTATGACGTAAGCAGAAAAGCAGCAAACATCATGTCTGCACAGATCATCATGAAGCCAAATGCTGTTCTTGGACTTGCTACAGGCTCCACACCGGTGGGAATGTACAAGCAGCTGATCGAGTGGTACAAAAAAGGAGATCTGGACTTTTCGCAGATCACATCCGTAAATCTTGATGAATACAAAGGACTTTCCGGAGATAACGATCAGAGCTATCGTTATTTTATGAACACAAATCTGTTTGACCATGTAAATATCGATAAGGCAAGAACCTATGTGCCAAACGGACTGGAAGAGGACAGTGAGAAAGCCTGCGCGGATTACAATGAGATCATCCGCAGCGTGGGTGGTATCGATATGCAGCTGCTTGGAATCGGCGGAAACGGTCACATCGGCTTCAACGAGCCGGGTGCAGCATTTGAGAAGGAGACTCACTGCGTAGACCTTACGGAGAGCACCATCAAGGCAAATGCAAGATTCTTTGAGACTATGGATGATGTGCCGAAGCAGGCATATACCATGGGTATCAAAAACATCATGACTGCAAAGAAAATCCTTCTGGTCGCTACCGGAGAGGCAAAGGCAGATGCCCTTTACAAATCTCTCTACGGACCGATCACGCCCAACGTGCCGGCATCTATCCTGCAGCTTCACCCGGATGTGACGGTAGTGGCCGATGAAGGCGCTTTAAAGCTGATCCGTGAGAAAGGACTGCTGTAAGAGATACAGAGGAAATTTCCGCGAATTAAATGAACGCAGATCACGGATATCCGTTTGAGTCAAGAGGATATCAGGGATCACTCATGGGATTTTCCTGATTTGGTTAATAAAGAAAGCTTCGATCTAACTCTCATCGATGAGCGATGTGCTCAGAGAGTGGATCGAAGCTTTTTGTGCTTTCGGGACGTAAACCTGCAGGTGGCTGCAAACAGGCCGGTGGGCCGGACATTTGCATTCTCAGGCTTTTTTCAACGTTTTGTGATAAATCATGACAGAAACGATGGCTGTAAACACCTCTGTGATCCAGAATGCGTTCCATACGCCATCAGGACCCATAAAATGGGACAGAAGATATGCGGTGGGCATGATAACGACCACATAGCGGAAAAGGGAAATTACAAGGGACTGCGTGCCTTTTCCAAGGCCTTCCATGGCACCGGAAGTGGTAACGGATACAGCAGAAACAAGAAAGCCGGCGCTGATGATCTTCAGTGCTCTGGAGCCAGCGGCAATGGTTTCCGGGGTAGTTGTGAAAAGTCCCATAAGCTGTCCGGAAGCCAGGAGGCAGATAACGGTTCCAAAGAGCATGATCACACAGCTGGATTCCAGGGTGAGCCGGAAGATTTTTTTCACACGCTTCATCTCACGGGCACCGAAGTTATAACCGATCAGCGGGCGCATTCCCTGGATGATTCCGTTGGCCGGGAGATACAGGAAGGTCTGCAGTTTGTAATAAATGCCAAGGATCACCACATAGCTGTCCGAGTAAGCGGCCAGCACGGAGTTCAGAAAAGAGATCAGAAACGATGGCAGTGCCAGGTTCAGGATCGCGGGAACACCGATGGCATACAGGCTCAGATCCGTTACTTTGCTTGTTTTCAGGGCTTTGGGCGTTACACGTACAGGAATAGGCTTCAGGATATAAAAGACCATATAGACCGCAATGGTGAGCACCTGGCCGATGCCAGTAGCCAGAGCTGCGCCCCGGATACCCAGCTTCGGGAAAAAGCCGATTCCCCAGATCAGGAACGGGTCCAGGATGATGTTGCTGATACATCCCACAAGCAGGGCGAGCATGGATACTTTCATCCGTCCTACAGCCTGGAAAAGTTTTTCGAAGAAAAGGCTGATGGCAATTACTGTGGAAAACAGGAAAACGATGGTAGAATACTCCAGCCCCATCCGGATCACGGTTTCATCCTGGGTGTACATCTGAAGGAATACGGGCATAACAGCGATGCTGATCACAGTCATCAGGATCCCGTGGATCACAGACAGAAAAAATCCGTGGGTTGCGGCAGTGTCTGCCATTTTTTTGTCGCCTGCGCCAAGGTGATAGGAAACTCTGGCGTTGATTCCGATCCCGAAGCCAATGGCAACGGCGTTGATCATGTTCTGGACCGGATAGACAAGGGACAGGGCGGTCATGGCCTGCTCGCTGATCTGTGCCACGAAGAAGCTGTCCACAATATTGTATAGTGAGTTTACAAGCATGGAAAAGACCATAGGCAGCGCCATAGATGCCAGCAGCGGGCCGACAGGCTTTTCCTTCATAAATGTGCTGTTCATGAAAAATCCCCCTTTATATCAGAATCGTAAGAATATCAGGTGCGGAAAACAGAGCGTGTTTTTTGTGCATAATAAAAGCCACACAATCTGTCTTCTCGAATCGGACAGATTGTGTGGCGAAAAAAGTTCAAAACTGAAAAATCCACACGTTGTTTTAGTGTTTTCACATTAACAAAAAACAGTGCTGATGTCAAGACCGCACGCATGAGAAATACCATAAAAAGCTGCAAAAAGAAAGGCTTGATATAAAATCGGAGAGGATTGGCAACATTAGACAGGTGCGTGCGGATACGGGCAATATCAGCCCTGAAAAGGTCGTTCTGGCAATATGCACAAAACTTGTCGAACCATGGTGGATAAGTGAAAAACTTTCCAAAAAGTTTTCCACATGACAAAAATCCGCAAATCCGCCAATAATCAAGTTATGCACAAATTTATCCACATTATCCACAAGGATAACCATGTGGATGACCTGATTTACATAAATAAATTTAAACATATGTTTTGTGTAAAATGATAAAATTGTAAAAAATGGGAAAAAAGTTTTTAAAACTATTGACATTTTTAAATTCTAAATATCATAAAATTTATTGCAAAAAAGACATAATATAAAAGAATAAAAACAAATAATCAGATAATAGCAAATGAATTCTTGAAAAACTAATCTATTTAAAAGGGGGACTTTCGGATGTATGGAAATGAGGATAAAAAAGAACAGTGCCCAGTTAAAACGATCACTGCAAGGTGTTGAAAAGTCATTTTCAGGTGTGGATAAATGTGGATAACCAAAAAATCCTCCGCAGAACCGGAAAGATCTGCGGAGGATTTTTTTAACTGTTTTGTTTCATACGTTTGATCACCTTCAGACGTGTAAACTCTTCACGCTCTTTTTCTTCCAGAGCATTGGTGATATCTCGGGTGAGAGTTTCGTATCTGGGGATGGTGATGTTTTTCAGCGCATTGGCACGCTTCTGGGTTTTTTTGATGTTGGTGGCAAGACGGATGGCGGCGTTTTCGATCATGGAGAGCTGGATGGACAGCTCCTTTACACGCTCGAAGGCTGCCTTAGCCTCGTCCAGGGACAGCTTGGTGCTGTAGTAGGCGTAGGTCGGCGTGTTGCCTGCTTTTTTGTCATATTCCACAAGAGGGATCTCGGTTCCCATGACACTCCTGGTTTTGATCCGGATGGAATCTTCCACAGGAACGGTATGAGAGATCTGGTCTACGAAAGCGATTCCAATTTCCATATTTGCCTTCTGAAGAGCCGCGTAAGCGGTACGGAAGGTCTCATCGATCTGGGACTGGATATCCTTTGCCTGATCGATCAGCTCCATCATTTCACGGATCAGGATATTACGCTTTTTGTCCATAAGCTCATAGCCCTGTTTGGAAAGAGCCAGAGAGTTTTTTGCAAGTATGAGATTTCCCTTGGTGGGAAAGGTATTCGGATCCATAAAATCACCTCACTAACGGACGGTTTCTCTGTAATACTGATCCAGAACTTTGGTATCGATACGGTCGAGCTCTTCTCTTGGAAGAAGGCCAAGAAGCTCCCAGCCCTTATCTAGAGTTTCGATGATGCTTCGATTCTCTGTTTCTGACTGTCCTACAAACTCTGCCTCGAAGGCTTTTCCGAATACAAGGTACTGCTTATCCAGCGGAGAAAGCTCATCCTCACCGATAACGGATGCCAGAGCTCTTGCATCGCCTACCTTTGCGTAGCAGGAGAAGAGCTGGTTGGCAACATCCTGATGATCAGCACGTGTGAAGCCTTCACCGATACCGTCCTTCATCAGACGGGACAGGGATGGCAGAACATTGATCGGCGGATAGATCGCCTGACCGTGAAGCTGGCGGTCCAGTACGATCTGGCCTTCTGTGATATATCCGGTAAGGTCGGGGATCGGGTGTGTGATGTCGTCGTTTGGCATGGTCAGGATTGGGATCTGGGTTACAGAACCGGTGCCGCCACGGACGATTCCCGCACGCTCGTAAAGGGTTGCAAGCTCACTGTACAGATATCCGGGATAACCCTTTCGGGAAGGGATCTCACCCTTGGAGGAGGAAACCTCTCGCATGGCCTCACAGAAGGAGGTGATATCAGTCAGGATTACCAGGATATGCATGCCTTTTTCAAAAGCAAGATACTCAGCGGCAGTGAGGGCGATCTTCGGTGTCAGAAGACGCTCTACAACCGGATCGTTTGCAAGGTTCAAAAACATCACAACGTGGTCGGACGCACCGCTTTCTTCGAAGGTCCTGCGGAAGAATTCCGCTACGTCGTATTTCACACCCATTGCCGCAAAAACAATGGCGAATTTTTCATCGGAGTCTGCTCCCAGGGAAGCCTGCTGAACGATCTGTGCAGCCAGCTTATCATGTGGAAGACCGTTACCGGAAAAGATCGGCAGCTTCTGGCCGCGGATCAGTGTGGTCAGTCCGTCAATAGCGGAGATACCGGTGTTGATATAGTTTCGTGGATATTCACGGGTTACCGGATTCAGCGGAAGCCCGTTAATGTTCAGGCTGACCTCCGGTGTGATCTCGCCAAGCCCGTCAATGGGCTGGCCGATACCGTTAAAGGTACGTCCCAGGATCTCAGGAGAAAGCCCGATCTCCATAGGATGTCCGGTAAGACGTGTGTGTGTATTGCCGAGGGACATATTGTCGGTTCCCTCAAAAACCTGGATAACGGCCTTGTCCTCATAGATTTCCACGATACGGCCGATCTTTTGAGTGCCGTCCTCCATGTGGAATTCCACGATCTCCTCGTAAGATGCGTTTTTTACACCCTCAAGGACAACAAGAGGGCCGTTTATTTCACTCAGGCCAAGATATTCGATTGCCATAAACTGATCCCTCCTTTAACCGTTTCTTTCCAGTACATTGTCGTAGAAGCGGTCGATATCTTTATGATATTCATCAAAACGCTCCGGCTCTTTATTTGGAACCTCGTATTTGATGGCGATGATACGTTCAAAGATCTTATCCTCCTTCAGCACGGAAACCGGCATGCCACGGTTTACAAGGGCACGGCACTTTTCGTAGAGATAGAGGATGGTTTCCATCATCAGGAACTGCTTTTCCATAGGAACACTGGTGTCCTCCTGGTGAAAAGCGTTCTGCTGCAGGAAGCCCAGACGAATAACCCTGGCGATCTCCAGCGTCAGCTTCTGATCATCCGGAAGAACATCGCTTCCGATCAGCTTGACGATCTCCATAAGAGAGCTTTCCTGGTTGAGGATAGCCATGATCTGGTTTCTGTCATAAACGAATTTCGGGGAGACATGCTCTCTGTACCAGGGAGTCAGGTCCTCCAGATATTCGCTGTAGCTGGTCAGCCACTGGATGGCAGGGAAGTGACGGGCATAGGCAAGAGCCTTGTCCAGTCCCCAGAAACAGCGGACAAAACGTTTGGTATTCTGTGTGACCGGCTCGGAGAAATCACCGCCCTGAGGGGAAACTGCACCGATAATGGATACGGAACCCTCTGTTCCGTTCAGGTTCTGCATCATTCCCGCGCGCTCATAGAAGGCGGAAAGCTTACTTGCCAGATATGCAGGGAAGCCTTCCTCTGCAGGCATCTCCTCCAGACGTCCGGAAAGCTCACGGAGAGCCTCGGCCCATCGGGATGTGGAGTCTGCCATGATCGCTACATCATAACCCATATCACGGTAATATTCCGCAAGTGTAACACCTGTGTAGATGGAAGCCTCACGGGCTGCAACCGGCATGTTGGAGGTGTTGGCGATCAGTGTGGTACGGTCCATCATCAGGTTTCCGGATTTCGGGTCGATCAGCTTGCTGAAGTCCTCAAGAACCTGTGTCATCTCGTTTCCACGCTCGCCACAGCCGATGTAGATGATGATATCTGCGTCAGACCACTTGGCGATCTGGTGCTGTGTCATGGTTTTTCCTGTTCCGAATCCGCCGGGAACTGCGGCAGTGCCTCCCTTGGCAATAGGGAAAAGGGTATCCAGGATTCGCTGACCGGTAAGGAGCGGAACGCTGGCCGGGAAACGCTTGTAGGTCGGTCGTGGAACACGGATCGGCCATTTCTGGGCAAGTGCCAGTTCTTTTTCAGTTCCGTCATCAAGGCGGATGGTAACAATGGGCTCCAGAACGGTATAGGCACCGTCAGGAGCTGCATGGATAACGGTTCCGTGTGTGATCGTGGGCGGAACCATGGATTTGTGAAGGATGGAGGCGGTTTCCTGTGTCTCGGCAATAACCGTGCCTGCACCGATGACGTCACCTTCCTTTACGGTAATGTGGGTTTCCCATTTTTTTTCTGTGTCAAGAGAGTCAACGCTGACACCACGGGAAATATATTTTCCAGAGGCCTGGGCAATCTCTGCCAGAGGTCTCTGGATACCATCAAAAATATTGTGGATGATTCCCGGACCAAGGAGAACGGAAATAGCGTCTCCTGTTCCGATAACAGTTTCTCCGGGTTTCAGTCCTGTAGTTTCCTCAAAAACCTGTATGGTCGTCATATGTTTCTTAAGACCGATGACTTCTCCAACCAGTTTTTCGGGGCCTACATAGACCATCTCGGAGATCTTGAAGCCGGTGTCGCCCTTGAGGTAGATAACAGGACCGTTAACACCGTAGATAATACCTGTTTTACTCATGTGCTGGACCTCCGTCAAATTTGAATTCTCTGTAAGCTGCCTGATAGCCTTCCTCAAAGGAATTGTCGATGAGGATATTTTTTTCAGGGATTATCGCCTTGATCCCGCCGATAAAGGATTCATCGGAAACCTTCAGCGGGAAACCGGTCTTTACAGTGAGAGACTTCAGACGGGGTTCATCTTCTTTTGAAAGATAGATCTGGATCTCATCGTGTTCCGCGAAGCAGACAGCTTCCTCGATCTTTGTACAAAGATATTCTTCATAGCGGGGAGATTCCATGAATTTCAGGATCTGTACCCGGACATCTGCAAAAAGTTTTTCTTTTAAGCGGCTCTGTCTGGCAGTCCAGTTTCGCCGGATGTGAAGCTGCTCTGCGGAAAGTGCCTTGTTGATCTCACGCTTTGCGTTTGCGATCTCGGCTTTGCGGGAACTGGCAGCATTTCCCAGAGACATTTTTTTATGTTCCTCCAGTGCGGCATCCAGGGATTCCTTGTGTTCCCGGACATCTTTTTCCGCCTGACGGCGTGCTTCGTCCACGGAGGTGTCATAGAAGTGTTTAAGCTTCTCTTCAATTGTCATAATATCACCTGCCTATAATTTTAATCCGATGGCCTCATTTACATAAGATGTAATGAAATCAGGTCTGCGGCCGGTACCATGTCTGTCAGGAATTTCAATGATGAGAGGTGTTTTGTGATGAAGCTTGACATCATCAATGATCTCAGGAAACTCCCGGCCGAATTTTTCGGTCAGGAGTATGATTCCGATCTCTTTGTCTGCGATGGTGCGCTCCAGAGCTTCCTTCAGTTCGTCGTGCTCATGAACGATCACACCCTCTACACCGGCCAGTCTCATTCCTGTCAGAGTATCAATATTGTCACTGATCAGATACATTTTCATATCAAAGTTTACCCAGGATCATGAAGGAGATGATCAGTCCATAAAGAGCAACACCTTCGGCAAGACCTACGAAGATAAGAGATTTACCAAGGATGCTCTGATCCTCACTGATCGCTCCAAGTGCTGCGCTTGCCGCACTGGCAACGGCAATACCACCACCGATACAGGAAAGTCCGGTAACAAGTGCTGCTGCGATGTAACCCATACCTGTTGCAAGGCCTGCGTCAGCGCCTGTAGCAGCCTGTACGGAAGCTCCGCCTGCAAATGTTACTGCAATGGCAACAAGCATGATCCCGAAGAAGAAAAAGGCGTTGACACCAAGAGCTGTTTTGTAGCGGCCGCGGCTTTTTTCGCCGAGAAGATAATAACCAAATGGAAGAATGATGCTGAGTACAAGTGCAACTGCGATTGTGATCTGTGTAATGACTGTCATGATGATGACCTCCTTAATATTCGTTTAATTGAATGCCCGGATCAGAATGCGTTCCGACTCTGGCATTTTATTTGTTTTTTGAGCAGAACGGCTCGAATTTCCGTCCGCTGCCCTTGTAAAAACGGCTGAACATTTCGTAATATTCCAGACGGAGTACCTGGATACCTACGATCAGGCCCTCCATAGCGCATACGAACAGGTTTCCGAGAATGATGACGATCCAGTTCGGACTGCCGTTTTCTGCGCCTGCAAGCATAAGTACAACCTCCATCATAGCTGCGTGGCTGACTGCAAAAGCACCGATACGCACGAAGGAGAGTGTATTGGAAAAGTAGCTCAAGATAACCTCGAACAGTTCAAAGATACCCTGTACGATAAACATGCCTTTTTCTTTTGGCATAACCTCGGCCTTTTTTTCTACCAGGTTTGTAAGAGGCTCCTTGAAGAAAATAAGAAGCAGCGGTAAACCAAACATAATGGCAAGGACTGCACCACCCGGAACTGCATGCCCGGATACAAAGAGTCCGATGCAGAGAACTGCGGAGCCATAAAATACAAGTCCTGCCACAGCGTTGGTGTCAAACCAGGTTTTTTCAACATCATGCGTTTTAAAGGAATTGATGATGTTGAAAACCATACACAGGAGGATGATTCCCATGCCGAAGCCGATGGCAACGATAAATACGGTATTCAGTTTTCCGATAAAAGGTATGGTCGTCATACTGTCCACAGGCCGCAGCCACAGAGCAGGTATGACATCCTCAAATCCAAAGATACTTCCGAACATCAGACCGAAAAATGTGGAAAAGACTCCGGCGCAGCTGATGATTCCGGCAAGATCGATATGCTTCAGCTTGTACAGGAGCAATCCTCCGATAAAGAGCAGGAGTCCCTGTCCTGCATCACCGAACATGGCTCCGAAAATAAAGGAGTAGGTGATGGCAACAAACCAGGTGGGGTCCATCTCGCCATAGGCGGGAAGTCCGTACATTTTTACATACATTTCAAAGGGCTTGAAAAGCTTCGGGTTTTTCAGCTTGGTCGGCGGCTGATGGTTCTGGTCGTGCTCCGGCGTATTGGTATCTTCTCCGTCTACCAGGCAGAAGATTTTTTCGTCGGATGAGATATCGGCTTGAAAAGCTCTGGTGTCGGCTTCTGTCATCCATCCGCAGAGAATATAGAAATTTTCATGCTTTCCGGTGCAGGCTGCCGCTTTCCGGACATCGAAATTTCTGGAAAACTGAAGAAGTGTGTTTCTTGCGGTAACGATGGTTTCTGCCTGATCCGCAAGAAATCTCTGGTATTTCTGTTTCTGTGCTTCCAGATGCTTCAGGGCATCCTCGTATTGTTTGCTTACACTTGAAAATGCCTGCTGGGCAGTTCCGGTATAATTATCCGGCACAAAGATCTTCTCAAAGTGCATAGAAGAGTAGGCGGCATCAATTTTGTGCGCTTCATGCTTCGGTACGAAGTAAACGCCCCAGACGTATTGGTCATCTTCATCGCATTTAAGGAAGATCGTGTTCAGATTGTCGTAAATATATTTCTTGAATTTCTCATAATACTGTTTCTCGATACGTCCGAAATGAAAATGGATATACTTCAGATGAAGTATGGATGAAATGTCATAATCAATATTTCGGAAGGGACGTATGATCCGCAGTGACTCTTCCAGAGAGGAACATTTTTCTTCCAGTTCGGACTGTTCCTTCTGGAGCTGATCCGCCTGGGAGCGGATCTCCTTTACTGTGGAAAGTGCTGTTTCAATACCCGGGCTTCTGTTGGAAGTGGACGGAGGAGTTTTCAGCTCCTCATAAATGGTATTGATGGAATTTAAGGCATCTCTGTAAGGGTTGACATCCAGGAAAGGCGTCAGACTTTCTACTGTGGTCAGCTCTGAGAGAGCGTTTTCCAGATGGATCTCGTACTTGCACAGGTAGGTGTTTACAACCCGGTCGATATCTGCCTTGGGACCGGTGATGCTCAGAAAATTCATTTTTTCAATCACGTTGCTACCTCCTGGTTATTAACCGTTGCGTATATAACGCAGGGATTGTTCTGGGTCCACGCCATAGCGCACGCATTCAAGGGCAATGGTCAGACGGTTGACTTCATGTTCTTTGTGATATAAATAGGAATAGATGACTGCTACGGAATAGGGATCCTTGCGTGCTTCCTGTTCCAGTATGCTGCGAAGAATATAGTTATAAAATTCTTCCAGACTGGCGACGGTCAGCTGTTCGTATTTTTTACCATAATAAGTTCCATTGAAGATACGACGGAACTCTTCTGGTGTAGGGGCTTCCACAAGGGTGGTGATCTCCTCTTTGCGGAGCTTGTAGTTCATGGGGACCAGCAGTGCGTAAATAGCAGCCGGTTCCATCTGAAAGCAGCGTTTGGAGCGCTGGATGAACTGCAGGTTCAGCATATCGAATTTTTCACCGTAAGCCCTGGTGATCTGTTTCAGATCGTTACCTTTGAAAAGCTTCTTCCGCACATTCCAGATCTGTGAAAAATACGAAAGGTCAAGTGCCATGCCGAAGTCAAAAAGCGTGGCATTTCCACGTTCATTGACCTGAGACAGAGGAATAAAAAAATCATTTCCCTTCAGTGCCGCAATGAATTCATCCATATTGGTGCAGGCGGCAAGCCTGTCAATGTCCAGCTTGGAATGATGTCTGAAAAAATCGCGGTAGGGAGAAATATCCACGGGATCGGTGTCCCGGTGGTCAAAGAGATTCGTCATGATTTCTTTCAGGACGCGGATCTCATAACGCCTCGAGTAAAGCGACAGGAACGTTCGCTGTTCCTGATTTGCAAAGTGGTAAAGCCTTGAAAAATTCAGGAAGATGGATTTCTTCAGGAGTTTTTCTATCTGTCCGCGGTGAAGATCATTTTCATCGAGACCGGACCAGATATTCTGATATTCGGGAGTCCGTTTCAGGTAGGCTGTTACCTGGGGGACATTGGGAAGCTGAACGATTTCTTCCAGCTGCTCATCTGTCACAAGCCTGCTCTGCATGGCGCGGATCTTGGTGGAGAGTCCGCTGTATGAGAGGACAGAGCCCATTGAATCACTTCCTTTCCCTTCAGGTTTCGGTGATGCCTGTTATTTTCTGAAACAGCTCACTGCAAAGACTTTCGTGATGGGCTTCGTAATAGGCGTCCAGCCTGGAAAGCTGGTCTTCGGTTTCTGCACGAAGCTCATTGATCCGGGCGTCTTTCTCACGGGCCAGATCTTCACGGATCTTCCGGATCTCGTCGCTGGTTTCTTTTTCAAGTGAAGCGTCGAATTCCTTCGTCTGTTTTTCTGCTTCTTCCGAGAGAGCCTGTTTCTGTCGCGCAGCGTCCTGCATGATGGCATTGGCTGTAGCTTCGATTTCCGAAAGCTTATTTAGGATTTGTTCCATAGCGCCCTCCTTGTTTGTTTATTGTTTATAATTGATTTTTATATGATACACCTTTTTTATGGTAAAAACAACTAAAAAATTGTTAAATTTTTTGCAATTATTGAATAAATATGTTCAAAAAGAGACGAAAAAAAGAAATTTGTTTATTAGACGATAATTGAGTTTTGGGAAAAAATGAAAACCGCAAAGGGGCCGTAAAGCCACGGCCCCTCTGCACACCCCTCGGGCTTTTTTTAGGAGTTCTTGGTTGTGGCGGTGTGAGGTTGTTGACTTGTGTATGTATGCTGCGGTGTTGGATGTGTGAGGTTGAGCCGATGTATGTGGATGCGGACGGCGAGGCGCGTTGCTGTCGCCTGGTTGAGAGGGTTTGAGTGGATGCGGATGGTGTTGGATGCGGACGGCGAGGCGCGTTGCTGTCGCCTGGTTGAGAGGGTTTGAGTGGATGCGGATGGTGTTGGAAGTGGACGGCGAGGCGCGTTGCTGTCGCCTGGTTGGTTGGGTTTGAGAGGATGCGGTGGTGTTGGGGTGGACGGCGAGGCGTTTTTGTTGTTGCTTGGTTGAGGATTTTTTTTATTTTTTGCTTGCGGCGGGGTGGGGGTTACATGTATAGTTGAGTATTGGAATGTTGTTTGATAAGAATCATTGAGACATTATTATGGAAAGATTATTGGAGGTTATTTATGAGATTACGAAATATTCCGGGTGCTAAGGATGCTATTTTGGATTGTGAGTGGGTAATTGATGAGCCGGAGAGGTTTAAAGGAAAGTGGAATGAGGTTTTTGGAGTGAAGAGACCGCTTTTTCTGGAAGTTGGTATGGGGAAGGGGCGTTTTCTGATGGATATGGCAAGACTTCATCCGGAGAGAAATTTTGTGGGAATTGAGATGTATGACAGTGTGCTTCTTCGGGCGCTGCAGAAGAGAGAGGAACTGGAAGCGGCAGGAGAGGAGTTTTCCAATCTTGTTTTTATCAGGGTGGATGCAAGATTGCTGCCGGAGATTTTTGAGAAGGATGAGGTTGATGGGATCTATCTGAATTTTTCGGATCCGTGGCCGAAGGCGCGTCATGCAAAGAGAAGACTTACGTCCAAGGAATTTCTGGCAAGATATGAGAAGATTTTGAAAAAAGAAGGAACTGTAGAGTTTAAGACAGATAACCGTGGTCTGTTTGAGTTTTCCCTGGAAGAGGTTAGGGATTCCGATTGGAATTTGGAGGTGTGTACCTTTGATCTTCATCATGATGAGGAGCTGGTGAAGGGAAATGTCATGACGGAATATGAGGAGAAGTTTTCTTCTATGGGAAATCCGATCTGTAAAATGGTGATCAGACAGAAATAGAGGGAATAAGATGCAGGAAGAAATTTTTGAAAAGTATCCTATACCAAAGGCATATTTTGAGCTGGCACTTCCGGTTGTGTTCAGTATGGTTATCTCACTTGTTTATAATATGGTGGATACGTATTTTATTGCAGGAACCGGCAATACGGATCTGGTGGCGGGGGTTGCCCTTGGATCGCCGATCTTTACGCTGATGATCGCGCTGGGAGATATTTTTGGACTTGGCGGCAGTTCTTTTATTTCCAGGCTTTTTGGAGAAAAAAGATACGAGGACGCAAAGCGGATCAGCGTATTCAGCTTTTATGGCGCGATCGTCAGCGGTGTTGCAGTTGCGGCTGTACTGATGATCTTCAGAAGTCTGGTATTGGGACTTCTGGGTGCAAGCGAGGCCACCTGGGAGTATGCGTCACAGTATTATACCTGTATTGCACTGGGTGCGCCGTTTATCATTGTTTCGCTGACACCGTCCAATCAGTTACGAACAGAAGGATTTGCGACGGCTTCGATGATTGGTTCTGTACTTGGCGCAGTTGTAAACATTATTCTGGATCCGATCATGATCTTTGTACTGGGCTGGGGTGCGGCCGGCGCAGCTACAGCGACCGTGATCGGAAATGTTTGTACCGATATTTTCTTTGTATGGTTTCTTATTAAAAAGAGCAAAAATCTTTCTGTGGATCCCAAGGGATTTCACATTTCCAGGTCGGAGATCGGAGCGGTTTTTGCCATTGGTATTCCGGCTTCTGTTACTAATCTGATGCAGAGCATCGGAATTGCGCTGACAAACCGAGCGTTGCTGGGATTTGGTGACGATAAGGTTGCAGCTATGGGAATCGTTATGAAAATTAATATGATCGCTGCGTTGGTCCTGGTTGGTTTTGCCTTTGGTGGACAGCCGCTGACCGGATACAATTACGGCGCGAGAAACCGCACAAGGTTGAAAGCAACTTTGAAGTTTGCATATCTTCTTGAGGGAGGAATGGCGCTTGTACTGATGGCGGTACTTGGATTTTTTGCCCCGCAGATGGTAAAGATCTTTATGAGCGATCCTTCCGTTGTGGAAAATGGCGCGCTGATGCTTCGGCTGCAGCTGGCGGGAATGTTGTGTATGGGAATCGTGCTGATCAGCACCTGTACGTTTCAGTCTGCAGGACAGGCTATGGGAGCTTTTCTGTTATCAGTGAGCAGACAGGGAGTGGTCTTTGCGGTTGTACTGATGATCGCTCTTAAGGTGGCAGGGTATCATGGCGTTCTGGCTTCTCAGGCAATCTCGGATTTCCTTACGGCAGTGCTGGCGGTGGTGCTGGTATGGCGCTGGTGGAAAAAAGTGGATTTCTAAGAGTCCGCTTTAAATACTTTGCGCAAATATCAGGAAACAGATCAGGATATTTTCATATAATAAAATATCCGTGATGTTGGAAAGGTATTTGCGCAAAGCAGGAGGCCATAAGTTTTGAAAAAAAGAAAATTCAGATCCATGCAGCAGAATCTCCATACGGTAAGCCGCAGCATTAACAGCCAGGCTGCCCATATCAGAAATTCGTTGTCGGAAATGGAAAAAATGCTGGATAAAATTGCATCAAATGAAGATATAAAAAATAAAAAAGAAAAAAATAAAAAAAATTAAAAAAAGGTGTTGACTTTCTTCAAATCATAACGTATAATACAACATGTCTTGAGGAACGAACGAAACAAAAAACGAAAGACAAACAATTAAATAAGCGTCTTTAGCTCAGTTGGTAGAGCACCTGACTCTTAATCAGGGTGTCCAGGGTTCGAACCCCTGAAGACGCACTAAAGGCACTGTTTTTGCAGATATGGAGCTGCGGGGACGGTGTTTTTTCGTTGCGTTTATGTGGGGGTTAAGGTGGGATATCCGGGTGTTTGATTCAGATATTATAGATCAGATGTTTTTTTAGGAAAAGTACCTCAGATAAAAAGGAGGGCCGGGTCTTGGAAGGGACCCGGCAGAGTATGAAAAGAAAAATAAGTAATGATCTATAAGATGAAAAAGCTTTGTGCTTTATTTGATTAATAATATACCGTCAAAATGTGATGGAACTGTGAGAAGCGTTTTAAAAATTTGTGAGGAAAGTCTAAATATCTTATAAAGTCTGATAAACTGCGAAGAAGTTATTCGGTGTAGAGCCGCGTAGCGAAGCGGATTGCGAATATCCGCTTGACTCGAATCAAGTAAGTCCCCTGCGGGGGGGGGCGAAAAGCAATAGCAGTCGGTGGGGCTTGTAAGAATAGAAAATTCTGAAATTTGTACAAAAATAGTGAAAATAAATAAGACTTTTTTAAGCCGATACGGTATAATAAACCATAGCATAAAAATCCGGAGGGGAAATGAACGAGTATGGATGTGGTACACATGTTATATGAACAGGTGCGGAAATTTTTCTGAGGGGTATAAATGAATATATCTATATTTTATATTCAGCGGAAAATGTGATATCCGGAAAGATGGTTCAATTCTGAGGTATTCAGATGAAAAGGGAGGAGATGGCTATGGAGAAAGTGTTTGAGGCGATCAATGGAGTGTTCAGCTTTATCGGTCCACTGTCTGATTTTCTGTGGGAGTTCCCCACGAATTTTGACTGGTACAGCAGTATTCCGATTCTGGGAAATATATCCTTTGCGATTATACTACTTCTTGGGTCCGGGATTTTTTTCAGTTTCAGGATCGGTTTTATGCAGGTGACTTACTTTAAAAAAGGAATCCGAACCATGACGGAGAAACGTGTTGTGGAAACAGGAATTTCGCCGCTTGCATCGTTTTTTCTGAGTTCAGCTATGCGTGTAGGCCCGGGAAATATCCTGGGCGTAACAGGTGCTATTGCAGTGGGTGGACCAGGGGCCCTGTTCTGGATGTGGATATCTGCGTTTTTCGGGATGGCAGTTGCATACATGGAAGGTGTCCTTGCTCAGATTTTCAAGGAGAAGAAGGACGATGAGTTTGTAGGAGGTCTTCCTTTTTATGGGAGAAAGCTTCTGGGAAATAAGGTATGGATCGGTGTTTTTCTCTCGGTATTGTATATTCTGTATGCGCTTTGCTGTCTGCCGGCACAGGGCTTTAACGTTGTTTCATCAGTAGGACGCATGGCAGAGATCGTAACCGGAAAAACCATCCCAAGCGGATCAGCCTTCTATTATATAGTAGGTACGCTGATCGTAATCCTCACAGCAGCTATCGCATTTGGCGGAATCAAAAAAGTATCCAGATGGACAGATATGATGGTGCCGGTGATGGCGGTGCTCTATATGGTAGTAGTGTTACTTCTTATCATATTGAATTTTACCCGTATTCCGTATTTCTTCGGAAGTGTGTTTGCAGGAGCCTTTAAGCCGGATGCATTTTTTGGAGGCGTTTTTGGAACAGTTCTTGCACAGGGCGTAAAACGAGGCCTGATGTCCAATGAGGCTGGTCAGGGAACGATCACCATGTCAGCGGCAGCAGCTGATGCAAAGCACCCATGTGAGCAGGGTGTGATCGCTTCTCTGGGAGTTTTTCTTGATACTATCGTGATCTGTACGCTTACCGGATTTGTGGTAGTTATGGCACATTGCTGGACGGGAGCAGATGCGGAAAGCTGGCAGGCTCTTGATAAACTTCCCAAATATACGGAGTCCATTGCTGTGCTGACTCCTGGAACTGCAATGAACGGGATCGTTACATTTCTTGTAACCTTATGTTTCTGCCTGTTTGCATTTACCTGTCTGCTTGGAATGATCAGCTTTTCGGAAATCGCAGCCAACCGTATCCGCAAGGATAAGATCTGTATTAATTTTGTACGCTGTATCGGTCTTTTTGTTGCCGCATTCGGTATCCTCTGTAATATCGCAGGACTGGAGCTTGGAAATCTCTGGGCATTTTCTGATCTTGGAAATATTCTGATCGTATTTTTCAACGTACCGATCGTTTATGTTGGCGCGAAATATGTTTTCCGGGCGACCAGACATTATAAGAAGAATGACGGTACTCCGTTTACATCGGAGATAATTGGAAGAAATGATTGCGCTTACTGGGATGAGCAGGCAAAAAAAGCAGTGAAAAATTTTTCCGGAAAATAAAAATTCCGGCGGGAGATAAAATTAGCATTGTAAAAGTGCATGTACTCATTTATAATGAGTAACAGATTCTAAAGATGTTATAAATAACAGGAGGAAAGCCTTGAAAAGAGAATTAGTTATTGTCATTGATTTTGGCGGTCAGTACAATCAGCTGGTTGCAAGACGTGTCAGAGAATGCAATGTATATTGCGAAATTTATTCTTACAAGACAGATCTTGAGAAGATTAAAGCGATGAATCCTAAGGGAATCATCCTTACCGGCGGACCAAACAGCTGCTATGAGGCAGATTCACCGACTTACCAGAAGGAATTATTTGAGCTTGGTATTCCGGTACTTGGACTTTGCTATGGAGCACAGCTTATGATGCATGTCCTTGGCGGAAAAGTTGAGAAGGCAGATGTCAGCGAATACGGTAAGACAGAGCTTCTCATCGATAAGAAAGATTCCAGGATCTTCAAAAATGTATCCGACAAAACAATCTGCTGGATGAGCCATACAGACTATATTTCCCAGACTGCACCGGGATTTGAGATCGCTGCACATACTGCAGACTGTCCGGTAGCAACTGCACAGAATGAAGAGAAGAAACTGTATGCGATCCAGTTCCATCCGGAAGTACTGCACACAGTAGAAGGAAAGACAATGCTGTCCAACTTCGTACTTGGTGTCTGCGAATGTGCCGGAGACTGGAAGATGGATGCCTTTGTTGAACATACGATCAAAGAGATCCGCGAGAAAGTCGGTGATGGAAAAGTTCTCCTTGCCCTGTCAGGTGGTGTAGATTCCTCCGTGGCAGCAGGACTTCTTTCCAGAGCGATCGGTAAGCAGCTTACTTGCGTATTTGTAGATCATGGCCTTCTTCGTAAGGATGAAGGTGATGAGGTTGAAGGTGTATTCGGACCGAATGGTCAGTTTGACCTGAACTTTATCCGCGTGAATGCACAGCAGAGATATTACGACAAGCTTGCCGGTGTTACAGAGCCTGAAGCGAAGCGTAAGATCATCGGTGAGGAATTTATCCGTATCTTCGAGGAAGAAGCCAAGAAGATCGGCGCTGTAGATTTCCTTGCACAGGGAACCATTTATCCGGACGTTGTAGAGAGCGGTCTCGGCGGAGAATCCGCAGTGATCAAATCCCACCACAACGTAGGAGGACTTCCGGATTTCGTTGATTTCAAAGAAATCATTGAGCCGCTTCGTGACCTGTTCAAAGATGAGGTCCGTAAAGCCGGCCTTGAGCTTGGAATTCCGGAAAGACTGGTATTCCGTCAGCCATTCCCGGGCCCGGGACTTGGAATCCGTATCATCGGTGAAGTCACCGAGGAAAAAGTACGCATCGTACAGGATGCAGACTACATCTACCGTGAAGAAGTCGACAATGCAGCCGCCGACTACAAAAAAGAACACGGAGAAGAACCGTCCTGGATGCCGAACCAGTACTTTGCAGCCCTTACAAATATGCGAAGCGTAGGTGTAATGGGAGACTTCAGAACATATGATTATGCAGTGGCGCTCCGCGCCGTTAAGACCATTGACTTCATGACTGCGGAGTCTGCTGAGATTCCTTATGCAGTACTTAATAAGGTGATGAACCGTATTATTAATGAAGTTAAGGGCGTAAACCGCGTATTCTATGATCTTACAAGTAAGCCGCCTGGAACGATTGAGTTTGAGTAAAGGCAAAAAGGCTGAAAAATAGAAAAGTTTATAATAAAGGCTGTAGGAATGAGTAATTCCTGCAGCCTTTATTTAGTGTCAGATGGAAGTCTGTGAGTTGAAAAGCATGTTTATAAGGATATACTGTAATGTTATAGTCAAATCTTTTTTGGATTTGGCTATACATTGTATTGATAAAAAATATTTTGCATGTTTATATGGATATATTGGCAAAGGGAAAAAATAAGCGTATAGTAAAGCTGTAATGAAAAAGAGCTACCTAGTACTGGTAATACTAAGTAGCTCATCATAGGAAATGCAATCCAAATAATTTGAATAGCATCCAGCACATCTATTCTAAATTATTTCTCGATTTTTGTAAACCCTTTCTATGATATTTTCATTACAACAATGAATCTGCGGATTCAATAAAAATATCATAAGGAGGCTTTTATCATGAAAGCAATTAAAATCAAAATGAAGCGTAACTGTGGTAATTCTGGAAATGTACAGGACATTGATTCTATCTATATAGATCAGACAAGTACATACTGGAAGAAATCAGAAGTTTACGACTATCTGCAAAAATTTCCTAAAACCATTACCGTAAATATTTCACCATATCCATATCTTATTCCAGCAGTAAGTTCACAGGGTGAGAAATATGTTCGTTCTGTGGCGAATAGTACATCGAAAGATAATCTGATGATGTTACCACGGGAATAATGCGTAACGGTTTGTCAGTAAGGCAGATATATAAATCGAATATTTTTTCGGTATATGTCTTGCGTTAAGGCTATAATCCTGATAAAATATAGTAAAAATATATAAAAAATAGAAATTTAATACTGTAAAAATAGGCATATAACACAAGGAGTACTGAATGAAAGATAAAGAAATAAGTATTCCGGAAACGGAAGAGTGTACACTGGCCCATGTAGACTATGAAACACAAAGAATCCAGTCTATGCAGGAACACGCAGGAAATGTTGTTCTTTTTTTAAGTAATGTCTGTGAACTTCCAGAATTGAAAAACCTTGTAGAATTAGCTGGAATTCTTCATGATGCAGGAAAGCTTGACACAAAAAATCAGGATGATTTTAAGAATATTCGGAAGTTGGGTGATAAGGTACATAAACATGGACTGGATCATTCTACTGCTGGTGGAAGACTTGCGCTTGAATTAATAAAGGAATGGCCTGTCTCGGAATTTATCAGTACATTGATTTATTTTCATCATGGAATGGAAGATTGTATTAATCTGGAAAATGGCCAGAGTTTACAGGAACGACGTTTGAAAAAAGAAATTGAGTATGCATACATTAAAGAGAAATTTTTCCGGATTTATGATATAAAAACGTTGAAGAAATCCGGAGAGGACGCAATTCAGTCATATCAAAAAATCTTTAATAATATAAATGAATTTGTTAAAAAACAAGATTCTTCTGGAAAAAAATATGGAAGCAGATATTTTTATCTGGGAATGTATCTGAGAATTGCGTTGTCTTTGCTGATTGATGGTGACTGGACAGATACAGCATGTTTTTTTCAGGACATTCCTTTATCGAAAAGAATTTCGCAGAAAGAGACTCAGGAAATATGGCAGAAGTGCATATATAATTTTGAGCAGTATCTGAAAAATGAAATTCAAAATAATCCGGACAATGGAAATCAGCTGAACAGTTTTCGACAGGAGATATCTGACTCCTGCCGAAAGGCAGCTGAAACGAATCAGAAACTATATCGCCTGACAGTGCCAACTGGTGCCGGAAAAACGCTCAGTAGTCTTCGTTTCGCACTCTATCATGCGAGGAAAGAACAGAAAAATCGTATTATTTATGTAGCTCCATTCACATCCATACTGGAACAGAACGCAGAGGAAATTCGAAAAGCAACGGGATTGCCCTCTGTTGTATTGGAACATCACTGTAATGTGATCTGTGAAGAAGGAGAAGAGGAAAAATATCGAAATCTTACAGAGACCTGGGACTCACCAATTATTGTAACGACAGCAGTGCAGATTTTAAATACGTTATTTTCTGATCAGAAGAGTTGTATTCGTAGAATGCATAATCTATGCAACAGCGTTATTATATTTGATGAAGTGCAGGCAATTCCGGTTAAATGCACAGAACTTTTTAATCTGGCTGTGAATTTTCTTTCTCAGTTTTGTGGAACAACAGTGGTATTATGTTCGGCTACACAGCCGACACTGGCTTCTCTTGAAGAAAATAATATCTGCGAGTGCCTGGAGATGTCAGGAGAATCTGAAAAATACGCAAAAGCTTTTAAACGAGTTGAGATTATCGATGAAACAGAAAGATACGCCGGAGGGATGGAAACAGAAGATTTAAGAGATTTTGCATTAGAAAAAACAGAGGAATATAGAAGTACTTTAGTAATTGTAAATACTACAAAATGTGCATTTGAAGTATTTCAAAAACTGGAAGACAGCTGTACGGAAGAATATGAGATTCTTCATCTGAGCAATAATATGTGCCCACAACATAAACTGGATACTTTGAAAGAAATAAGAAATGCATTAAAAGAAAGATCAAAGAAGATTATTTGTGTTAGTACACAGGTTGTGGAAGCGGGAGTGAATTTTTCTTTCGGATGCGTAATCCGGTCAAAAGCTGGCCTTGACAATGTTATTCAGGCAGCAGGAAGATGCAACCGACATAAAGAACTGGGAAGAATGGGGGCGGTTTATATTGTGCAGATGTCCCGGGAAGCGGAAAAACTGGAATATTTGAGAGAAATAAGAAACGCACAGGCGGCTTTGCAAAAGGTGCTTGATGATTTTAAGCATGATAAGAAAAAGTTTAATTATGCATTGGACTCAGAAATAGCTATAAAATTTTATTATTCAGTGTATCATACACAGTTAAGAAAGTCAGAAACGAAATTTCCGGCTGAAATATATAATGTGCCTGTAACTTTAGTGGATCTGTTGGGAAAAAATCAAACAGGTCAGAATCAATACAGACGAAAACATGAAGAAAAAATGCATATAAAACTTCCGCAGGCTTTCCAGACAGCAGGACATGAGTTTGAAGTGATTTCTGATACTTATAAAGTAAGTGTTGTTGTTCCATATGAAACTGAGTCGCATCAGTTGTTGGAAGAACTATTACAAGTGCGAACAGAAACAGAAAAGAAAAAGATATTGAGAAAATTACAGAGATATACGGTCGGCATCTCGGAAACCAGAAAAAGCAAACTGGGAAATGCCATATATGGAAACAGCGAAGGGATTCTGGTATTGAGTGATGGATATTATGATAAAAATATAGGGGTTGTAGATGAACCAAAGATGAGTTATTGCAGCATATAAAGGTGGTGAGAAACATGAAAAAATATAGAAATACAATAGAGTTTGAAGTATATGGACCATATGCACTTTTTTCTGATCCCGTTATGCGTGTCGGTGGAGAAAAGACAAGTTATCATATTCCCACATATGAAGCCTTGCGAGGAATTGTGGAAAGCATTTACTGGAAACCTACGATCATGTGGATCGTAGATGCAGTAAGAGTAATGAATCCGATTCAGACAGAAACAAAAGGTATCCGTCCGATCGCATATAATGGTGGCAATGAGCTTGCATACTATACGTATCTGAAAGATGTTCGTTATCAAGTGCGTGCGCATTTTGAAATAAATTATAATCATACAGAATTGAAAGATGATCGAAATGAGTATAAACATCATAATATTGCCAAAAGGATGGTCAAGCGAGGCGGACGCAGAGATATTTTTCTTGGAACAAGAGAGTGTCAGGCTTTTGAAGAACCTTGTACATTTGGCGAGGGAGAAAGCTTTTATGATACGATGACCGGAGAAGTAGATTACGGTTTTATGTATCATGGCATAACATATGCGGATGAAGCTGTTTTGGAAGAAGATAAGGGTAAAATGACAGTGCGTTTCTGGAAACCGGTTATGAAGAAGGAGGGAATTATAGAATTTATAAGACCGGAAGAATGTACACAGAAAAGACATATCAGAGAAATGGAACGTAAAATTTTCGGAAAAGATAATTTCACAGGTTTAAAGGAATTTACCAGTGAGGAGGTGGGAGAGTGAGCTGGGTAAACGAACTCATTGATCTGTATGAGATAAACAGTGACAAAATAGGTGTCATTGAGTATCGGGGAGAAATGCCATACGTTCTTTTGCCACCGTTTCATACTACTGTGACTGCACAGATAACAGTAACTATTGATCAGGATGGTAATTTTATGAATGCAGAACCGGTAGATCTTAATGATAAATTGACAATCATACCGGTTACAGAAAAATCGGGAAGCCGTACAGCAGGAAAGGAACCACATCCTTTGTGTGATAATCTGAGATATCTTGCAGGAGATTATACCAAATATTATAAGGATGATGGAATCTGTCATGAACTGTATATTTCTCAGCTGAAAGAATGGGTAGAATCGGAATACTGCCATGAGAAGGTTCGGGCAATTTATTTATATCTGAAAAAAAATACTCTGATCTCTGATCTGGTTGATAAAAAGATTATAAAATTGGATGAACAGAATCAGATTGATGACAAAGAAAATATTCAGGGAATTGTGCAGACGAAAGCATTTGTACGTTTTATTATTCGTTCGTCAAATTCAGATCTTTTTGAATTAAAAATAGATGAATGCTGGAAAGACAGAACACTTCAGGATTGTTATATAAATTATGTGCGGTCCCGGGAAAAAGGGAAAGGCTTGTGCTATCTTACCGGAAATATGGAGGCTATTTCTTATCTTCATTCCAAAAAAATCCGTAATGAAGGTGACGGAGCAAAGCTGATCTCATCAAATGACAGTCAGAATTTTACTTATCGGGGACGGTTTGTAAGTAAGGAAGAGGCTTTTGCAGTAGGAAATGAAACCTCTCAGAAAATTCATAATGCATTGAAGTGGATCATTCGGAAACAGGGAACGTTTTTTGATACGTTGGCAGTTGTTACATGGGAATCTAATCGACTGTGTATGCCAAGATGGAATGTAGATACAGAGATGATTACATCGGAATATGCCTGGGATGATGAAGAACCTGAAGAAGAAACCATATCAGATGGAAATGCAGTCACAGCTGAAAAATTTTACAAAGCACTTCGAGGATATGGAAAAAAGGTAGATAATACATCCGCAATGATCCTACTTGGTTTTGATGCGGCCACACCGGGAAGATTGTCCATGGTTGAGGAGATGACGCTGGATTCTGCGCGATATCTGGAGAATATAAAGAAATGGCATGAGAGCTGCAACTGGATTCATGAGAAATGGAAAGGTAAAGAAAGAATAGAGTTTTCCGGAATGGTTGGTGTTAAAGATGTAGCAGAGATTCTGTTTGGCATAGAAAGTAAAGGCGGACTTGCGATTGCGGACGCAAACGGAAAGAAAATGTATGCGGAAGTTGCGAGAAGATTAATTCCATGTATCTGGAATGGAACCGAAATCCCGCATGATTATGTGAACAGAGCTGTGCTTAAGGCGTCCAATCCATTAACATATAAAGATCGCAAAAATTGGGAAAGGGTTTTAACGTTAGCATGTTCGCTGGTGAAAAAAGATAGAAAAATGGAGGAATGGAATGTGGCATTAGATAAAAATCAAAAAGACAGAAATTATTTATACGGACGTTTACTGGCAGTGGCAGATCGGATTGAATATCGTACTTATGATGATGGAGATAAAGCAAGGGTTACAAATGCAAAAAGATACATGAGTACTTTTTCCCAGAGACCTTTTGAAACATGGAAGGTGATTGAAGAAAATATCCAGCCATATATGAATAAATTGGGGATTGCGGAGAGGCGTTTTTATGAAAATCTGTTAAATGATATTTATGAATTATTTGAAATAGATAGTTTCAAGGATAATAAAAAATTGGATGGTTTATATCTTCTTGGTTTTCACAGCCAGGCTTATGATCTGAAACTGAAAAAGGAAGATTCCAAAGAGAAGGAAGAGGAGGAATAAACGATGAGTGAATTAAAAGGAAAAATTGATTTTACTTTATTTGTAAGTGCTGATAATGCGAATCCAAATGGAGATCCGTTAAATGGAAACCGTCCAAGAATCAACATGGATGGATATGGTGAAATATCGGACGTGTGTATCAAAAGAAAGATAAGAAATAGACTTCAGGATCTTGGACAGAAAATTTTTGTACAGTCAGATGATCGTACAGATGATCCTTATACCAGTTTGAAAGACCGTGCAGATGGATGTGAGGAACTGAAAACTCAGATAGGAAATAAGAAAAATGCAAATCGCGATGCTTGTGCGGCGATTGCCTGCAAAGAGTGGCTGGATGTCAGAGCTTTTGGTCAGGTTTTTGCGTTTAAGGGAATTCCTGTATCATTTGGAGTAAGAGGCCCCGTTTCCATTCATCAGGCGATCAGTCTTTCGCCAATTGATATCATCAGCATGCAGATTACTAAGAGTGTGAACAGCGAATCCGGAAAAGAAAGCAAGGCCTCAGATACCATGGGGACGAAGCATAGAGTAGGTTTTGCAGTATATAAAGTAATGGGAAGTGTAAATGTTCAGCTTGCTGAAAAAACAGGATTCAGTCAGGAAGATGCGGAATTACTGAAAGAGGCATTGAAAACCTTATTTGAAAACGATGCTTCTTCTGCAAGACCAGAGGGAAGTATGGAAGTCTGCAAAATGTACTGGTGGCAGCACGATGAAAAAACGCCGGCTGTTTCCAGTGGAAAAATCCAGAGAGGCTTTGATATTAAATGTAAAGAGGAACATCCAAGAGAATTTAAAGATTACAAAATTTCATGGCATGTAGACGGATGTAAAGAACCGGAGGAGTTTGATTTTGTATAAGGAAGAAGATTTTCTTCAGTTATCCGGAATCCAGCATTTTGCATTTTGCCGAAGACAGTGGGCATTGGCTTACATAGAGTTGCAGTGGCAGGAAAATGTCAGAACAGTAGAAGGGAAAATTCTTCATGAAAACGCACATGATGTAAGTATGAAAGAAAAAAGAGGAGATCTTTTGATCGTACGTGCAATGCCGATTCACTCCTGGGAAATGGGAGTGAGCGGCGAATGTGATGTAGTGGAATTTCATAAAGTAAAAGATGGAATTCAACTGGCAGGGAAAGAAGGGCTTTATAAGGCTGTTCCGGTAGAATATAAAAGAGGCAGGCCGAAAACAGATGATTCGGATATTCTTCAGGTAGCGGCACAGGCAATGTGTCTGGAAGAAATGTTATGCTGCGATATATCTTATGGCTATATCTTTTATGGAGAAACCAGGCATCGCATGAAAGTAGAATTTACAGACGAAGTACGGGAAAAGGTTCGGAAGATATTTTCGGAGATGCATAAATATTATGAGCAGCGCTACACACCGAAGGTAAAAACAAGTAAAAAGTGTAATGCCTGTTCATTGAAGGATATTTGTATTCCTGCTTTGAATAAAAAGAAGTCTGTTTCCAGATATATCGACAGTATAATTGCAGTAGAGGAAAAAGAATGAAAAGGCTTTTGAATACATTGTATGTAACAACTGGGAATAAGTATCTGTCTTTGGATGGAGAAAATGTAGTTGTTTTGGAAGAACAGAAAGAAATCGGCAGAGTTCCTTTGCATAATCTTCAGGCAATCATTACATTTGGCTACACGGGGGCCAGTCCAGCACTTATGGGAGCATGTGCGCAGAGAAATATAGATCTTTCTTTTATGTCCAGAAATGGAAGATTTTTGGCCAGAGTTACTGGTGAGGTAAAGGGAAATGTAACATTGAGAAAGCAGCAATATCGAATCAGTGACAACAGGGAAGAAAGTATACATATAGCCAGAAATTTTATTCTCGGAAAAGTGTATAATTCCAGGTGGGTTTTGGAAAGAGCTACAAGAGACTATGCAATGCGTCTGGATGTAGAAAATATAAAAAAGAAATCTCTGTTTCTTGCACAGAACATGGGGAAAATAAGAGGATGTGAAAGAGAAGAAGAATTATTAGGGCTAGAAGGAGAAGCTGCTTCTGTATATTTCTCTGTGTTTGATGAACTGATATTACAGCAAAAGGAATTTTTTTACTTTCATGGAAGAAATAAGAGACCGCCTTTGGATAACGTTAATGCCATGCTGTCGTTTGGATATTCTTTGCTGGCAGGAATGTGCGGATCTGCGCTGGAAGCAGTGGGCCTTGATCCGTATGTTGGATTTTTTCATACAGACAGACCAGGACGTATGTCGTTGGCCCTGGATCTGATGGAAGAATTCAGAAGTGTTATGGTAGATCGTTTTGTTTTGACATTGATCAATAAAAGAATTATGAAGGAAAATTATTTCATAAAAAAGGAAAATGAAGCGGTCGTTATGACAGATGAAGGTCGAAAAGCCTTTTTGTCAGCTTGGCAGTCCAAAAAACAGGAAACTATTAAACATCCATTTCTGGATGAAAAGATAGAATGGGGAATGGCTCCGTATGTTCAAAGTATGTTGCTGGCGAGATATCTAAGAGGAGATTTGGATGAATATCCACCATTTTTCTGGAAGTAGGTGAGATAATGCTGGTTTTGATAACATATGATGTGAATACACAAACGGCAGCAGGAAGAAAACGTCTGCGTAAAGTTGCGAAAGAGTGTACCAATTATGGACAGAGAGTGCAGAATTCAGTATTTGAGTGCCAGATGGATGCGACAAAATGCAGACAGGTGAAGAATATTCTGGAGAATATTATAGATAAAGACGTGGACAGCCTGAGATTTTATTATCTGGGTGAAAAGTACAAAAATAAAGTAGAACACATTGGTGCAAAGCCTGGATTTGATGTTACAGATACTTTAATATTATAGTGCGAAAGGTAAGCTTACAGAAATACTTCAGGACATTCGCACCAGAAAATGTGTGTATTTTACCAGAAAAAAATTTACAATATAATAATTTGAATAAAAAAACAAGATTGGTATGTGCAATAAGGGTAAAAAACAATTTTAGATAAATGTATTTTTGTCTAAAATTGCTGTCAGCCTCTTCGTGAGGCTGTGAGTTGAAATGATTCTTCGGAAATACAGTCGCAAATATAGAAAGTCAGCCTCTTCGTGAGGCTGTGAGTTGAAATATTGAAGTTGACACTGACTCTAAAGGGACAAGTGTCAGCCTCTTCGTGAGGCTGTGAGTTGAAATATGAATTGAATCAAAATTCTCTCGTCCAATCTCCGTCAGCCTCTTCGTGAGGCTGTGAGTTGAAATGTTTGTGCGGCGGCGGCACCTTATGGCAGATTCCTGTCAGCCTCTTCGTGAGGCTGTGAGTTGAAATATTTCTTCATCTCCTCCAACTTCTTCTCAGCTTCCGTCAGCCTCTTCGTGAGGCTGTGAGTTGAAATTTCCTCCCATACTCCCAACAGCCGCATCCTCTCATGTCAGCCTCTTCGTGAGGCTGTGAGTTGAAATATTCTTGACATTCGAACATTTCGAAGTTATACTGTCAGCCTCTTCGTGAGGCTGTGAGTTGAAATAACACCGGCACAGGCAATTGACGAAGCTGAGAACTGTCAGCCTCTTCGTGAGGCTGTGAGTTGAAATATTATTCGGACGTTGTTTTTACGGACAAGAACGGCGTCAGCCTCTTCGTGAGGCTGTGAGTTGAAATTTATATGGCAGCAAAAGCTAATCTTATTATGAGGTCAGCCTCTTCGTGAGGCTGTGAGTTGAAATAAAGGAATGAAAGCGGACTTATCTGGTAGGATCCAGTCAGCCTCTTCGTGAGGCTGTGAGTTGAAATGTCTGAATAGATCCAGCCTTCCGGCTGGCGGAGGTCAGCCTCTTCGTGAGGCTGTGAGTTGAAATTGCGTATAAAGCTGTCAGATATATTGTCTCTGCTTTGTCAGCCTCTTCGTGAGGCTGTGAGTTGAAATGCTTTTTCTGATCTCAGTGAACCACGTTCCGCCCTTGTCAGCCTCTTCGTGAGGCTGTGAGTTGAAATGCAAATATAATAATCTTACTGAATCTGTAGCATTGTCAGCCTCTTCGTGAGGCTGTGAGTTGAAATATAAATTAATTTATGAACAAACTTTTGAGCCACAGTCAGCCTCTTCGTGAGGCTGTGAGTTGAAATATTTGAAGTTGCCGTTCATAGACTTCCAGCGGGATGTCAGCCTCTTCGTGAGGCTGTGAGTTGAAATAAGAATTTCATGTCCACGTTGTAAACCTGGATGGAGTCAGCCTCTTCGTGAGGCTGTGAGTTGAAATATCCGTGAAGGAATCCTTTTTCCAGAAGATGGACTTGTCAGCCTCTTCGTGAGGCTGTGAGTTGAAATTTCGATCAGCCAGCGCAGCATTTCTACCAGGTCGTCAGCCTCTTCGTGAGGCTGTGAGTTGAAATACCTATTCGGAAGTAGCTGAAGACGGAACAATCGTCAGCCTCTTCGTGAGGCTGTGAGTTGAAATATTTCCCCAGTCAATATCTTTCCGGTTCAATCTGTCAGCCTCTTCGTGAGGCTGTGAGTTGAAATATAGAAAAAGGAAATGTAGGCACAGTGACAGCTAGTCAGCCTCTTCGTGAGGCTGTGAGTTGAAATACTGCACAGTTTTCCGTAAAACGTACAGGCGGTGGTCAGCCTCTTCGTGAGGCTGTGAGTTGAAATGTAAAAGCTGACTTCTACTCGATTCTGACGCAATGTCAGCCTCTTCGTGAGGCTGTGAGTTGAAATGCAAATGGCGAAAACAACGCCCATAAAGGAATGATGTCAGCCTCTTCGTGAGGCTGTGAGTTGAAATGTATATAGAAGGATTAGTGCTGCTACAATTCCGGGTCAGCCTCTTCGTGAGGCTGTGAGTTGAAATAAAGTAGCCACATCAGACGATGCCAGCATTGCAGTCAGCCTCTTCGTGAGGCTGTGAGTTGAAATGCTGCAGACGTAGGTTGTCTTGGCGTGGATCGGCGTCAGTCTCTTCGTGAGGCTGTAAGTTGAAATACGAACAATCTTACGGCTATAAATTCCGAATAACTGGGAATTGCAGGGAGAACTTCGCCTGGAAGAACAGTGTGAATGGTATCGTGCAATGTTTGAGGCCTGTAAGAAACGACCATGGCTTTGTGGCTTTGCTTTATGGGAGTGGGCACCAAAGCTGCCTTCTGCTTCCGAGGCATGGAAGGACGACAGCTATGAAATATGTGAGAAACCGGTGCAGGAGATAATAAAGAGATTCTATGAGCATGAGACAGGAACCTCATTAATGTAATATTTGTAAAGGAAAAAGAACAGTCTGTTTTGATGGGATTAATTTCTGTTATGACAGACTGTTTTTTCTATTCCATTATCAATAATTGATTTGCGGAAAAACATCGAAATATATGTGTCGTGAGGAGAAGTTTATGCTGTATATAATACTATTAGCTGAGTTATATGGGCATATGTCAAAAACATTATTGACATATGCCTTTTATAGAACTATTATATAAGAAAAGCGAGAAAGGAGCAGTTTATGCCGAGACCAGTAAAATGCAGAAAAGTTTGCCATTTCCCCAATGTTTTAGAATTCTTTCCGGCAGATGATACTGAGAAAAAAACACCTATTGTTCTGACGGTAGATGAGTATGAAACCATCCGTCTTTTGGACAAGAAAGGTTATAGTCAGGAGCAGTGTGCAGAATCTATGCAAGTCGCAAGAACAACTGTTCAACGAATTTATGAGATTGCCAGGAAGAAAATAGCAGATGCACTCATTGATGGATATCCGCTTAAAATTGAAGGTGGAGATTTCAAAATCTGTGATGGTCAGAGCAGTAACTGTGGGCTTGGAGGATGTTACAAGCAGGAGCTTCATCAAAAATATGCAGCAGAAAAAGGAGAAGGTATCATGAGAATAGCAGTAACGTATGAAAATGGACAGATTTTCCAGCACTTCGGACACACAGAAACATTTAAGATTTACGATGTAGAGGAAGGAAAAGTAGTACATTCAGAAGTAGTAGATACGAATGGAAGCGGACACGGTGCATTGGCGGGAATTCTTAATGCATTGAATGCAGATGTTCTGATTTGTGGCGGAATCGGAGGCGGTGCACAGACAGCGTTAGCGGCAGCCGGCATTAAGCTTTTCGGAGGAGTTTCCGGAGATGCGGATGAAGCAGTAGAAGCTTTTATCAATGAAACACTGGAGTATAATCCGGATGTGAAATGTTCTTATCACGAGCACAGCCACGGGGAAGGACATACATGTGGCGAGCATGGATGTGGAAGCCATAGCTGTCATTAAGAAAAATAGCAAAAAATAATAATACAAAAGAATGTGTCAAGGTAATGGAGAAAGGCAACTGTTGACTTTTGCTTTTTAGCGTGCTAAAATCGAGAGTGTAGAAAAACAAAGACGTTTTGCAGTCATTATTGCAAAGCGTCTTTTTATTTTATCAGCAGTGATAAAGAGTGTGCGGTAAACAGATAATACAGAAAAGGAAGAATGCTCTATGAAAGAATTGTTATTTTTGCTTGTATTGTTTGTTTCTAATGTTATTCAGGCTATCACAGGGTTTGCCGGTACGGTATTGGCGATGCCGCCTTCCGTTTATTTGCTTGGGCTGGATCATGCAAAGGTGGTCCTGAATGTTATGGCCTGGCTGTCCGGACTGATGATCGCAGTGACCGGATATCGACATATAAACTGGAAAGAATTGCTTAAGATGTCTGCGGTCATGTTGTTTGGAATGTTTGCAGGGATACAGATCTGCCGGATCGTGAAATCTGAAAATATTCTTCTGACAATATATGGAATCATAATCGTCGTAGTTGCATTAAAGAATCTGTGCATCCATACAGAGAAAAAACTTCCGGATTTCATTTTGTGGATAGTTCTGATCCTAGCAGGGATAATTCATGGTATGTTTGTATCAGGAGGGGCTTTACTTGTGATCTATGCAACACAGGTACTGAAAGAAAAAGAAGAATTTCGTGCGACAGTGGCCCCTGTATGGGTGGTGCTGAATTTTTTTCTGATGGTTACCCAGTTCAGGAGCGGCCTGGTTGGAACGGCAGATATTCGACTGATCTGTATCAGTATCCTGCCATTACTTATAGCTACATGGTTAGGTAAAAAGCTGGTATGTAAAGTATCTCAGAAGGTATTTCTGAATCTGACTTATATACTGCTTCTGATATCTGGAGTATCTTTGATCGTCTGATGCAGTTGATCACAGGAAGCTGCGGTGGAGAAAGGTGTATAAATATGGCAGTAACATTGCGTGAGATCATAAAACAGGTACAGCATCTGGAGATGAAGCTGGTAGCAGGTGAGACAGGACTGGATCATGAAGTGTCATGGACGCATATGGTAGACAGCGACACGATTTCTGCATTTCTGCAGGGACAGGAACTTACCTTTACAACAGGGTTGGGACTGAATGAAAATCTGACTCTTCTTCGTCTGGTAAAGGAAGTATGGCGAAACAAAGCCAGTGGGATCGTGATCAATACAGGGCCTTATATCAGTGAGATCGGACAGGATGTTATTGATTTTGCAAATGAAAAGGGATTCCCGGTATTTGAAGTACCGTGGAGGGTTCGAATGGCTGAAATCATGCGGATCATATGTTTTGCAATAACAAAAGAGCAGCAGAACGCAATTGAGGTTGCGACGGCACTGAACAATGCCTTTTTATGTCCGTCCCAGGAAGAACTGTATGTTTCGGCACTGATGAGAAAAGGGTATTTTACAGACAGTGCATATACGGTTGTGAATGTGTGTGTTCTGGAAGACAATGATCGTGTAACAGGAACAAGGCTAGAGCAGATTTTATCTAAACTGAGCAGTCATATCCGCTGCAATTATAATGGGATTTTGTGTTGTGCCCAGGAAAAGCAGATCCTTCTGGTTCTGTGTGATTATTCTGATGAAGCATGCAGAAAAACTACAGAGAGGATTTTTCAGATACTATGCAGGATGGTATGTCAGAAGGAACAGATTTTTGTAAGTGTAAGTAAGCAGATTTCCGGGATCAGGCAGATTTATAAGAGCTATCAGTTTGCGGAAAAAATGTCTGATCTATTATGTGTCTGTCAGGTTCCGGGCGAGCAAAGCACAGATGGCGGAAAGATTATTTTTTACAAAGATCTTGGGATTTACAGGGTACTGCTCACACTTACAGATAAGGAAGCAATAAAAGAATATCTGGCAGATACAGTAGCTCCATTGTATGAATATGATGAGATGAACCACTCAGATCTGGTCAGAGTACTTCAGTGCTACCTGGCTAACGACTGCAGTGTCAAAAGTGCGTCACAGGAATTGATCGTACATCGAAATACAATTAATTATAAGCTTGGAAAGGCCGCTGAGATACTTGGAAAAAATCTTTCTGATTTTGATGTGCGTTTTCAGCTGAGGCTGGGTTTCCTGTTATATCAGATGAATGAAATGTAAAAGGAAAATGCGGCAGCAGAATAATAACGATTGTGCTGCAGCACAAAAATAATTGGATAGATGTCTATTGCAGACAGCCAGTGTCGAGAGTAATATATGACTCAGATAAGACAAAGGCGTCTGGTTCACAAATGAATGTGGGCCGGGCGCTTTTCTTATTCTACAACAAATAATAAGTTTGTTTACCGCAAAAATGAACAATATTTAAAACTGAATTACAGATAAAGAGGAGGAAGTTATTATGAGTTTAACAGGAAAAGAAGTAGCACAGATGCACAAAGATTATGTGATGCAGTCATGGGCAAGATCAGGAGCAGATACTTTACCGGTAGAAAGAGCTGAGGGAATTTATTTTTACGATTATGATGGAAAAAAATATGCAGATATGGCTTCACTTCTGGTGTGTTCCAACCTCGGACATGAGCTTCCGGAGATCGTTGAAGCGATCAAGGAACAGGCTGATAAGATGTGCTTCATGGCACCGGCATATGCATCCGAGCCTAAGAGCATGCTGGCAAAAATGCTTGTAGAAGCAGCAGGAGCAGATACATACAAGAGAGTTTTCTTCACAAATGGTGGAGCAGAATCCAATGAGAATGCTATAAAAATGGCACGTATGGTAACCGGAAGAACCAAGATCTTTTCCTGCTACAGAAGCTATCATGGAGCTACACTTGGAGCATCCAATGCTTCCGGTGACTGGAGAAGATATGCAGCAGAGATCGGTGGTGCAAATGGATTCGTACACTTTATGAACCCTCAGATGTATCGTGACGGATATACAAAAGGAGTTGATGATGCAGAGGTAACGAAGAAATATCTGGATGCGCTGGATCTGCAGCTCAGATATGAAGGCCCCGGAAATGTGGCAGCGATCCTGATGGAGTCTATAGTAGGTGCAAACGGTGTCATTCTTCCTCCAGACGGATATATGGAAGGTGTTCGTGCACTTTGTGACAAATATGGAATCCTTCTGATCTGTGATGAGGTTATGGCAGGATTTTATCGTACAGGAAAAATGTTTGCATTTATGAATTTCGACATGAAACCGGATATCATTACATTTGCAAAAGGTGTTACCTGTGGTTATGTACAGCTGGGCGGATGTATTGTAAGTAAAAAGGTTGCGGAGTATTTTGAGGAAAATGTTCTTCAGTGCGGACTTACTTACAGTGGACATACACTTGCATGTGCGGCTGGTGTAGCAGCAATGAAATATTATAAAGAACACGACATCGAGGGCCATGTAGCTGAGATGCACGAGATCGTTGCTCCGTTTATGGATGAGATGGTAAAGAAGCATAAATGTATTGGTGAAGCAAGATGTATCGGTTTGTTCGGTGCACTTGAAGTAGTCAAGAATAAAGAAACCAGAGAACCGATGCAGGAATACGGCGTACCCGGACCGGTAATGCCGTGGATATTTGCAGAATTAAAGAAACGTGGCTTTGCAACCTTTGGACGTGAGAACTTTATTGAAATCTGTCCGCCACTGATCATCACGAAAGAGGAGCTGGAAGAGTATCTCCCGATCCTTGATGAAGTGCTTACAATGGTCGATGAAAAATTTTGTGACTGATAAAGCAGGAGGTAGCCTATGAACTGGGATTATCTACAGCCGGTAAAAATTCATTTCGGCAAAGGCAGAGTAAAAGAAATCAAAGAAATAGCCAGAGAGCTTGGCTGCGAAAGAGGCCTTCTGGTGGCAGGACCGTTTTTCTTTAAAAGCGGTCTTGCCGAAAAGGTCATAAAAGAGTCAGAAGGAATGATCGTTGCTTCTTTTGGAGATGTTTCTCCAAACCCGGACGTTGTAGAGGTAGATGCCTGTGCGGAAGTGATCCGGCAGAAAAATATCGGATTTGTGGTAGCACTGGGTGGAGGCAGTCCCATGGATTGTGCCAAAGCAGCTGCCAGTGTAGCTCTGACTTCGGATTCCATCCGTAAGTATCATGGAACCGGAGTAGCAATGCCGGAGAAACATCTTCCACTGATCGCAGTTCCTACGACTGCAGGAACAGGAAGTGAAGTGACCTGTGTATCAGTTCTTTCGGATCATGCAAATGGAAAAAAAGCGCCGATCGTATCAGAGGGATTTTATCCGGCAGCAGCTATCATTGATCCGGAACTTACTTATACAATGCCACCGCAGGTTACGGCAGGAACAGGAATTGATGTTCTTTCCCATGCGATCGAAGGCTATTGGAGCAAAGGTCATCAGCCGATCTGTGATGTACTTGCGATGCATGCAGCAGAACTGGTATTTAAATATGTTTACAGAGCATACAGGAAGCCCGATGATGAGGAAGCAAGGGAGAAAATGTGCGAAGCATCTTTGATCGCAGGATTGGCGTTTACTTTACCGAAAACCACTTCGTCCCATGCGTGTTCATTTCCATTGACCAATATTTATCACATCCCGCATGGCGAGGCGTGTGGCCTGACCCTGGATTATTTTATAAGAATCAATGCAAAAGGCGAAGGTGGTGAACGTGTAGAGGAATTTGCCAGAAGGATTGGATTCAAAGATGCAGAAGAGATGGCGGATGCAGTTCTTGAATTAAAGAAAAAAATGGGATTGCGGTGTGATCTGAAGGATCTGGAGCTTGATGATGATCAGATTGCGGAGCTGGTTCGCATCAGCAGACACCCGAACCTTTATAACAATCCGGTAGAGATCACAGATGAGATGCTGGATGAGATGTATCGATATCTGGACGGAAAGTGAAAGATTTTGATTGAATATTGAAAAAAATAATGATAATATAGAAAGAGACGATGGAGTCCGGATACTTTGGTATCTGGGCTCTTTTTGTATTTATGGATGGGAGATGAAGGATTATGAAACTGATCACAGCAATCGTAAGACCTGAGAAAGTGATGGACGTTATCAAAGCACTGGAGCAGGAAGGATATTTTGCTTTTTCAAAATGGGCAATTTCAGGAAGAGGTAAGGAAAAAGGAATTCAGGTAGGGGATGTCCTTTATCAGGAAATGGCAAAAAACATGCTGTATATTACTGTTGGGGACAAAGAAAAAGATGAGGTTGTAGATATTATCATTAACAGTGCAAAGAGTGGGCAATATGGACATTATGGTGATGGAAAAATTTTTGTTTCCGATATCAGTGAGGCATATACGATCAGTGAAGAAACCAGAGAAGATGATGATGAATGATGTGATTGATGAAGCAGGAGGATATATATGGGTGAAAGAAATAAAAGAACAAAATTAAAAAAATCCATGGGACCTGGTTCGATCTGGGCAGTTGCAGTCGGTTCCATCATTGGATGGGGATGTTTTATACAGGGTGGTCTCTGGACAGAACGTGCAGGTGGACCGCTCCCGCTGTTTCTGGGATTTCTGGCAGGCGGTCTTTTAATGATCGTGGTAGGCTACAGCTATTCTTATATGATCGCAAAATTCCCGGTAGCGGGTGGTGAATTTGCCTATGCATATAAAGGCTTTGGAAGAACTGCTTCGTACATATGCGGATGGATGCTGTCGCTTGGATATCTGTCTATTGTAGCTTTGAATGCAACGGCACTTCCGGTATTGGCATCCTATATTTTTCCTGGAGTCTTTAACAGAGGTTACCTGTATACAATTGCAGGATATGATGTATATATGGGTGAAGTCGGATTATCCCTGTTCTTTATCATACTTTTCGGGATCATGAATTACAAAGGTGCGAAATCTGTAGGAAATCTTCAGCTTGCGATGGTCCTTATCATGTGTGCAGCGGTTGTTGTATCAGTCATTGGTGTGATCGCAACAGGACATTTTGATGCTTCAAACTTGCAACCGGCATACGGAGCCGAAGGCAAGTCTCTTGGAAGCGGTTTTGTATCTATCCTGGCATTGGCTCCGTTCCTTTATGTAGGATTTGACTGTATTCCACAGGCGGCAGAAGAATATGATTTTCCACCACAGAAGTGCAAAATGCTGATCATTTCAGCATTGATCGTAGGTGCTTTGATCTATGGTGCAATGGCACTGGTGACAGATTGTGTTGTTCCCTGGCAGCAGGTTCTGACTATGACAGATGCGAATGGAACTCTTGTAAAATGGCATACAGGTGCAGTTCTTGATCTTGCAATGGGAAAAGTTGGTGTGTGCTTTGTGGCACTGGCAGTGTGTATGGGGATTTTTACCGGTATGAACGGATTCTTTATGACATCCAGCCGTCTTTTATTTGGTATGGCAAGAGCAAAAATGCTTCCGTCAGCTTTTGAAAAGGTTCATCCGGAGCATAAAACTCCGTCCATATGTGTTGGGTTTACCATGATCATCTGCTGTATCTGCCCATTTTTCGGCAGAGAAGTGATCGGCTGGGTTGTAGATATGTGTTCCGTAGGTACTGCGTTCGGATATTTCTTTACCTGTGCAGGTGCTTATATTCTTCTGAAAAAATATGGCGATGATACAGATACAAATAAAATCCATCCGGCAGTAGCAATGGGCGGCTGCGTGATCTCTGTTGTAATATTACTGCTTCTGATCGTGCCCGGTTCTCCTGCATTCATGGCTCCACAGTCCTTTGCAGCACTGATCGTGTGGGTGTTGATGGGAGTTACCTTCTATTTTGTTTCAAAGAAAAATTTTGCGAAAGTCACTAAGAGAGAAATGGATTATCTGATTCTTGGAAATGTGCAGGTAGTTCGAGGACTGAGAAAAGGAAAAGATCAGGGAAGAGTTGTACAGGGAAATATTGTGGCTGATCAGAGTAATAAATCTTAAAAGGTAATAAAACGGCTGCAGGCCTATAATACTTTCAGGGTAACAGAAAAACTTCCATTCAAAAAATGGGAGTTTTTCTGTTGCCGGAGTAACATATTTGCAAGGCGTGATTTATAAAGTATCTTGACAGAGGTACCGATCCTGTTATACTATTAAAACTGATAAAGGGGAGTAACCTACGTTTGGAAATCTGCGTTTGCAGTGTCGTCAGTACGGTGGAAACATCCGGCGCTGCAGGGAAATGGTGAGACTTTTATTGCATTTTTTGTTGTGCAATAAGGGTTTCTTTTTTTATATCCTTTTATCAAAAAAATCCTTTATTGCATAAAAAAATTACAGTTGGTGAATATTTGCAAAAAAGGAGGCAAAGGTAATGAAAGAAATTTATCAGCAGACAGCAGAAGAAGTTCTCGAGCGTGTGGAAAGCAGGGAATCAGGGCTTACCGATGAACAGGTCAGACGGTCCAGAGAGAAGTGCGGATGGAATGAGCTTGCAGAAGGAAAGAAAAAAAGTATTTTGCAGATCTTTTTTGAACAGTATAAGGATTTTCTGGTGCTGATCCTGATCGCATCGGCAGTGATATCCGGTATGCTTGGAGATGTGGAAAGTGCAGCAGTTATCGTGATCGTTATTACGATCAATGCGATTTTGGGAACCGTGCAGACCGTAAAGGCTGAGCAGTCTCTGCAGAGTTTAAAGAAGCTTGCCGGTCCGGAGGCAAAAGTATTGCGTGATGGTGTGGCGGTACAGCTTCCGGCAAGAGAACTGGTTGTAGGAGATGTGATCCTTCTTGAAGCAGGTGATATGATCCCTGCGGATGGAAGATTGATTGAAAATGCAAGTCTTAAGGTCGATGAAAGTGCTCTTACCGGAGAAAGTCTTGCGGTTGAAAAGAGTATGGACATTATTTTGGAGGAAGCACCGCTTGGTGATCGGACAAATATGCTGTTTTCCGGAAGCTTTGTCACATATGGGCGTGGCAGAGCGGTTGTAACGAATGTAGGAATGCAGACAGAGGTTGGAAAGATTGCGGGACTTCTGAAATCGACTTCGGAAAAACAGACGCCACTTCAGGCGAATTTGGATGATTTTGGAAAGAAGCTTTCCATTCTGATTCTGATATTTTGCGGAATTCTGTTTGCGATCAGTGTATTCCGCGGTGAGAAGATCAGCAGTGCATTTATGTTTGCAGTAGCACTTGCAGTCGCAGCGATTCCGGAAGCTTTAAGCTCCATCGTGACGATCGTCCTTTCTTTCGGAACACAGAAGATGGCAAAGGAGCACGCGATCATTCGTAAGCTTCAGGCTGTGGAAGGTCTTGGAAGCGTATCTGTTATCTGTTCGGATAAGACCGGAACACTCACACAGAACAAAATGACAGTAGAAGATTATTATATTGATGGAAAAAGAATCACAGCAGATGCAATTGATGTAGCAGATCCGGCGCAGAGATGTCTTTTGGACTACAGCATTTTATGTAATGATTCAACAAATGAAAATGGAGTGGAGATCGGAGATCCGACGGAAACGGCATTGATCAATCTGGGCAGCCGGTACGGAATCGAGGCTGCTGGTGTAAGAAAGCTTTATCCAAGGGAGGGAGAGCTTCCCTTTGACAGTGACCGTAAGATGATGTCAACACTTCACAGAATTGATGATGAGAACCGGATGATCGTAAAAGGTGCGGTTGACCGGCTTCTGGAGCTGACCGACAGGATCTGGACGAAGGACGGAGTGCGGGAAATCACAGAAGCAGATAAAGAAAAGATCCAGCGCCAGAATCAGGAATTTTCAATGGAAGGGTTACGGGTACTGGCATTTACCTATCGTGAAATTCCGGAGAAGCATGCATTGACGACAGAAGATGAGAACCATCTGGTATTTCTTGGTCTGATCGCTATGATGGATCCGCCGAGGGAAGAATCAAAGGCTGCAGTTGCAGAATGTATAAAAGCGGGGATCCGGCCGGTCATGATCACGGGAGATCATAAGATCACAGCAGCGGCAATCGCAAAAAGGATCGGGATCCTACATGATCTGTCAGAGGCCTGCGAAGGTGCTGATATTGAAAATATGAGTGATGAGCAGCTGAAGGAGTTTGTCCCGAATATTTCTGTGTATGCAAGAGTGTCACCGGAGCACAAGATCCGTATTGTCCGTGCATGGCAGGAGAAGGGGATGATCGTGGCAATGACCGGAGACGGTGTGAATGATGCTCCGGCATTGAAGCAGGCAGATATTGGTGTTGCAATGGGAGTGACCGGAACCGAGGTCGCAAAGGATGCCGCAGCAATGGTGCTTACAGATGATAATTTTGCAACAATTGTAAAAGCAGTGGAAAACGGACGAAATTTATATCAGAATATCAAGTATGCGATCCAGTTTCTTCTGTCAGGAAACTTTGGTGCGATCCTGGCAGTTCTTTGTGCATCCCTTGCAGGACTTCCGGTTCCTTTTGCACCGGTACATCTGCTGTTTATCAATCTTTTGACAGACAGCCTTCCGGCGATCGCATTAGGCGTGGAGCCGCACAGCAGTGAGGTGATGAATGAGAAACCAAGATCAGCAGACGAGTCAATACTGACAAAGGATTTTCTTGGTAAAATCGGTCTGGAAGGCCTGGTGATCGGTATGATGACGATGATAGGATTTTTGACAGGATATCATCAGAATGGTGCACTGCTTGGCAGTACTTATGCCTTCGGAACACTTTGTCTGGCACGTCTGTTCCATGGATTCAACTGCAAATCGGATCATCCGGTTATCTTTACAAAACGTTTCTTTAATAATAAATGGCTTCAGGGAGCATTTGTACTTGGGGCAGTACTCATTACCGTTGTACTGACGGTTCCAGGATTTCATCTCCTGTTTAAAGTAGAGACGTTGGATCTGATGCAGCTTGGCTGTGTATATCTGTATGCGTTTGCAAGTCTTCCAATCATTCAGCTGCTTAAATGGATACGCATGAAATTAAGAAAAAGAGGAGAATGATAGTGGATATAAGTAAAATATCTGTAAAAAAAATCCGAGAGCTTATTGTGTTTACAGCATTTCTTGTGGTCGCCCTGTGGAAGTTTGATGTGGTGCTCGATGTGCTGAAAGCAATATGGGGGATCGCATTTCCTTTTGTACTTGGCGGAGCGATCGCATTTGTGACCAACGTGCCAATGAGCTTTTTGGAAAAGAAAATTTTCGGAAGAGTAAAAAAAGAAAATAAGACAGTTGGAAAACTGGCAAGACCGATAAGTCTGCTCCTTACGATCATATTGGCGGTTGGTGTAATCGTACTGGTAATGTTCGGGGTGATTCCGCAGCTTACGCGGACAATGGGAACTCTGATGATGAGTATCGCTGATTTCATTCCGCAGATGCAAGGCTGGATTCGGGAATTTTCCCATAATAACCAGGAAATCATGAAGCTGGTAAATCAGGTGCAGTTTAATCCGGATCAGGCGATCAAGTGGGGAATAAGTCTTCTTGGAAATGGTGCAGGAAATATGATGAATACCACAATGTCAGCAGTGGGTTCCATAGTCAGTGGATTGGCAACCTTTTTTATTGCATTTTCATTTGCCTGCTATGTCCTTTTTCAGAAGGAGAAGCTGCACGTGCAGATCCGAAAAGTATTTTTTGCCTTTCTTCCAAAGAAAAAGGCAGATGCTTTTCTTAAAATTTGTTCTCTGACTTATCGGACATTTGCGAATTTTCTTGCAGGTCAGTGTCTGGAAGCTGTGATCCTCGGATGCATGTTTGTGGTGATACTGAGTATTTTGAGGATGCCATATGCACTTTTGATAGGAGTTTTGATTGCGTTTACTGCATTGATTCCGATTTTCGGGGCCTTTATCGGATGTGCGGTGGGAAGCTTTTTGATCTTTATGGTAAATCCGAAACAGGCAATTTTATTTATTATAGTATTTCTGGTGCTGCAGCAGATCGAGGGAAATCTGATCTATCCTCATGTTGTGGGTGAATCCGTAGGGCTTCCGTCGATCTGGGTTCTTGCAGCAGTTACGATCGGCGGAAACCTTATGGGAATTGTAGGTATGCTTGTTTTCATTCCACTGCTTTCCGTGTTCTATACTATTTTTCGGGAATTCGTATATCTGCGCCTGAAGAAAAAGCATATCAAACAGGTGACAAAGACAGAAATAGAGGAATATACGGCGGAGGAAATTGCTGCTATAGAAGAAACGTCAGGAAAAGAACAGAGACCTTCAAAAGTTCAAAAAAAATGTTGACAAGAGATGGCAAGGCAAAAGAAAAGTAAATTGTTCGAAAAATAGAGTTAAAAACAAAAAATCATATTTTTTGAATAGAATATCAAATGTTCATATCCATCCCAAAATGCTAAACTATCACACGGTAAAGAAATGTGTACAAAGAAAGGGCATAAAAGAGGAGATAGAGGAATGGATAATAACAATAAAAGCAGTGTGGTTTACCAGGGTAAGATTCCTGGAAGAGTAAAGTACTCGTTTGCTTTTGGAGCATTGGGTAAGGATTTGATCTATGGAATGATAGCAACTTTTTCCATGATCTATTTTACAGATATCATTAAAGTAGCGCCGGCGTTTATCGGAACCATGTTTTTCGTGGCAAAGATCTGGGATGCGTTTAATGATCTTTTCATGGGAATGGTTGTTGATAATACAAGAAGCCGTTTTGGCAAATTTGTACCGTGGCTGGTGATCGGAACGTTGATCAACGCATTTGTATTTGTAATTGTATTTACAGATTTTCATTTATCAGGCGTAAGCCTTTGTGTTTTTGCATCTGTTATTTATGTATTATGGGGAATGACCTATACAATTATGGACATTCCATACTGGTCAGTAATCCCGAATCTTACATCTGATCCACAGGAGCGTGAAAAAGTATCCGTACTGCCAAGAATTTTTGCAAGTATCGGACAGTCACTGATCATTGCCGGATTTGGAGTACAGATCATCAAAGGTCTTGGCGGTGATTATACAGGATATCATAGATTTGCTTTGATCATTGCAGCAACATTTATTTTTACAATGGCTGTATGTGTACTGAATCTGCCAAAGATCCAGCATGATGTTGAGAAAAAAGAAAAAATGAAATTTAAAGACATCTTCACAGTCATCAGAAAGAATGACCAGTTAAGATGGGCAGTATTGCTGATTCTTTTATATAATGTGGCAATTCAGGCAATCATGGGAGTTGCGACCTATTACTTCAGTTATGTATGCAACAATGCCGGAATGTTATCTGCATTTATGGTCAGTGCATCTGTTGCAGAGGTTGTAGGACTTCTGATCTTCCCGAAGGTAACAAAGATCTTGTCCAGAAAGCAGGCGTTTTTGTTTGCGTGTGTGTTGCCACCGATCGGATTGATTCTTCTTCTGGTGGTAGGAATTGTGTGTCCGAATAATATTGTTTTGACAGCGATTGCTGGTATTATTGTTAAGACAGGAACCGGTCTGGAGCTTGGATGTGCAACGGTATTCCTTGCGGATGTTGTGGATTATGGAGAATATGTTCTCGGAAACAGAAACGAGGGTGTTGTATTCTCTCTGCAGACCCTGATCGTAAAACTGACAGCAGCATTTACAGCACTGGCTATTGGATTTGTACTGGAGCTTACAGGATATGTTCCGAACACAGTGCAGTCACTTGCAACACAGAATTCTATTCGTGTTCTGATGTGTGTAGTGCCGACCATCGGAGTTATTCTTGCATATGTTGTATTTAAGAGCAAATATAAATTAGATGATGAATTTATGAAAAAAGTCGTTGCGAAACTGAACGGCTCAGAAGAGAAATAAGAGCAGTCCCCTGTTTTGATTGTGAAAACAATAAACAGGGGATTTTTTGTATTTTATGTATATTGATAATATGCTATCATAAAATACAGTAAAACATCAGGGAGTATGGAGTGTGAGAATATTTAGTATTATTTTGGCAGATGACGAACCGAATATCCTATATGGAATGCAGAAGGGAATAGACTGGGAGAGCCTTGGATTCTCTGTAGTTGGAACAGCACAGAATGGAAAAGAAGTGCTTGATATGATGGATGAATTTCATCCGGATTTAGTGATCAGTGACATAAAAATGCCTTTCATGGATGGTCTGGAGCTGGCAAAGAATATCCATGAAAATTATATGAATACAAAGGTGATCCTGTTTTCCGGATGGGATGATTTTACATACGCACGTCTGGCTATCAGTTATGGAGTTTCGGAATATGTGATGAAACCCATTGATTACGAGGAGATGCAACGTCTGCTCATAAAAATGTATCAGGAACTGGAGAAAGAATATAATGAAAAAATAAACCGTGTCCGGCTGGAGAATGCATATACACAGAGCTTGCCGTTATTGCGTCAGCAGTTTTTTTCCAGGCTTATGACAGAGGTTATGGAGGAGAAGGAATGCAGGCGGCAGATAAAAAATCTGAAGCTGGATCTTTCGGATCAGGTGTATTCAGTTATAGCAGTAAAAGTGGGAAAAGAAGGGAAGAAGGACATTCTCAGCGAACTGTCAATGAAGGAAACGTTGAAGGAAGCACTGGAAAAAATTGCACACGTTCATGAATTTGGTATGGGCGATAAAGAAGTATTTCTCCTTGGTGGCAGCAAGAGACATGAGATTGGGAAGATTACACGAAGTATCCAGGAAACAGCAGTTATGATCCAGCGTATTTTCGGAGCGAGGATTTCCTGCGGGATCAGCAACAGCGGAGAGAATCTGAAAGATATGCCGGCGTTGTATGCTCAGGCAGCAGAAGCATTGGATTATAATCTTGTTTTGCCGGAGGAGAGCTATACTTACTATAACGATATCATGCCGCAGCAGGAGGAAGAGGACTGGAACTCTCAGGTGGAAATGATCGGAAAATCCATCACATATTGTACGGAAGAAGAATTGAAAAAACAGGTCGGTGATCTGATCGCATGGCTGCATAAGGGTCACTATAATTTGAATGAATATCAGATCGTTATTCTGGAAATCTCTTTTTCTGTTGCCAGATTTTATAAGAAATACCAGATTACATCAGACGCAGAATTTGCGGGATCCAAAAAGATGGCGGTGAAGATCCTTTCGTTGAGCACGGGGGAAGAATTAGATCATTGGCTTTTGAATTACTGCCTTCTGATACGATCACTGATCCAGAAAAAACAGATTGACAACAATGTGGTTCTGGCAGAAAATGCAATGAAGATCGTGGAAAAAAAATTCCGGAATCCGGAGCTGAGTGTGGAGTCGATATGTGGAGAGTTACATGTTAGTACCTCCTATTTTTCGAAAATATTCAAGCAGGAAACAGGAGGTACATTCATTAATTATCTGATCAGTCGACGTATGGAAGAAGCAAAAAAACTGCTTTTGCAGACTGATTATAAGAGTCAGACCATCGGAGCGATGGTAGGGTATCCGGAGCCAAATTATTTCAGCTACGTATTTAAAAAAAACTGTGGAATCTCACCTGTAAAATACAGAAAATCTGCACAGTCAGATACATAGATCGGCAATAATATACAAGGAGCTGAAAATGAAAAATAAAAAGATAAGTATCCGTATCATTTTTCCGGTGGTTATGTCTGCTTCCATTGCAGCCTGCATCATCAGCTGTATTCTTCTGTTTTCCTACTATTTTTCAACATATTTTCAGAAGGATGCCATAGAAAAAATAGGAAAGCAAAGGGATTTTCTGGCGCAGAGTCTGGAGACACAGATTGAAAATATCAATGTACTGATCAACAGGATCTACTATCAGAATATAAAGAAATATGATGTGGACAGTGCCAGGTTTGCGGAGGAAATGGAACAGCAGATATTTCTTGAAGAAAAGTGTTTGTATGGACTTGCCTTATACGATATAGACGGAGAAAGTATATGGCATTCAGGGACATTTGCAGAACAAGAGGATGCGAAAGAGATGGCCTGGTTTTTACAGGCAAAGGAGAATATTGAGACGATCAGTTACGGACGGCGGAGACTGGTACGTCCTCAGGAGGATAGTTATGTATTTGAGATCAGCCGTTATGTAGAATATATCAAAGATGGGAATATGAGATCAGGAATTCTTCTGATGGAGTATTATACAGATTCTGTGGATGAGATACTGTCGCATTACAGAAATCAGAAATCAGCTTATTGCTATTTGCTGGATGATCAGAAGAATATGCTCTATCATCCTTTTGATAAAGAGATCGCATCCGGATTATATAAAGAAAAGACCATAGAGTCTGCATTGTCCTGCAAAAATTATAGGATAGAAAAGGCGGATGGTCAGCAGTGGCTGATAGAGGGTCAGCAGATCGGTTACACAGGATGGAATATGGTGGTTGTAAATTCCATGGACAGTCTGGTATTGGAAAGCCATAATCTTCATTATCTTGTATGGTTTATACTCCTTCTGATCGGAGTGATCCTGATCTTTCTTGATACTCTTGTGTTTCACAATTTTACAAATCCGATTTACAGGCTGCTTCGGACAATGGAAAAATTCGGAAAAGGCGATTATAATGCCAGAGCACAGGAGGAAGGAATCGGCGAACTGAAAAATGTAAGTATACATTTTAATATTATGGCAGATAAGCTTCAGGAGCAAATGGAAGAGATACGCAGAAATGAGAGAGAAAAGCAGAAGATGGAGAAGAAGCTTCTGCAGTCACAGATCAATCCTCATTTTTTGTATAATACGCTGGATTCCATTATCTGGATGATCCGAAGTGAAGAATATGATGGTGCCGGGGAGATGGTCTCTCTTCTGGCTAAATTTTTCCGGATCTCCTTAAGTCAGGGAAAAGATATGATCACTCTGGAAAAAGAACTGGAACATGCTTCCAGCTATCTGGCCATCCAGAATATTCGTTTCAAGGATAAATTTGAATTTCATGTGGACGCAGATCCGGAACTGCTGAAATATTTTTGCCCCAAGCTATCTATTCAGCCATTGCTGGAAAATGCTATTTATCATGGAATGGATGGAATGTATGAGGATGGAGAAATCGAGATCCGGATCTATGAAAAGAATGGAGATATCAAAATCGATGTGTCAGATAATGGACCCGGTATGACACAGGAAAAAATAGATTATATCATGCACAATAAAGTAGTATCCAGCAAACGTGGTTCCGGAATCGGAGTGTGCAATGTAAATGAGAGGATACAGCTGATCTATGGAAAAAATTATGGAATTACGATCAGTAGTGAACTGGATGAGGGAACCGTTGCCACGATCACGATCCCGAAAATGGAGGAAATGGATGAGCAGTAAGAAAAAACATATCATTCTGATTCTGGTTCTGATCGCACTTATATCCTTTCGGTATATGACAGTGCGAAATCATAGGGCAGAAAAAAGCAGAATTACCATCGTCCTGCCACAAAACACACAGGAAGATTTAAGCAGTGTCCAGGAGGGAATCCGGGATTATGCTTATGACCATCAGATAAAGCTGGATGTCTGGTACAAAAAGCAGATGTCCGAAAAAAGTTTTGCAGAGCTGGTGAAAGAGGAAAAGCAGAATCGAAGCATGGGAATTCTTCTGGTATATCCGGAATTTTATCTGAAAAAAAATCAGAATGGTTACAAATATAAGGAAGTACTGGCACTTACAGATACCATGAAGGAGTCATTTTTGCATTATGCGGCATTTGTGCGGAGGGAACAGGAAGAAGAAACATACAGGATGCCAATCAGTGAAACTGTTCTGGAACAGATCAAAAGTGGCCGTAAGAAAGTGGTTTATATGGAAAATACATACAGACTTGGCTATGAATGTATGCAGATGATAGAAGCTTACGGAAAGAAAAAAAAGATGGAGAGTATCTTTCTGCAGCCGTTAAAGCTTGATCGGGAAATTCTGGAAGCGGGCAGTCTGGATGCATTACTTGCAAGGTAGAGGGAGAAGATGAAGTGGAAAACTGAAAAATATAATTTTATACTGGCAGGTCTTTTTGTGCTGATGGCAGGTCTGATCGTAGCATGGAAGCTACCAAAGAGAGAAGACTGTTATATCCACATGGGAATTGCGGTATATGATCTGAATGATACCTTTATGGAGAAATATATACGGACTTTGCAGGATATGATTGAAAAAACAGAAATTGCAGGAAGGAAAATATCCTACGAAATCTATAATGCAGATGGGAAAAATAAGAAACAGGAAAAACAGCTGCAGTATATGTATGCGCAGGAGTATGATATCATGTTGGTTAACCTGGTAGAGCCTGCATCTGCAGCCAGTGTGTTGAATGAAGCGGAGGAGAAGGAGATCCCCGTCATTTTGTATAACCGTGAAGTTGCCGAGAAGGATCTTCAGATCGTGAAGGATGTATGGTATGTAGGAACAGACGGAAAAGCTGCCGGAGAGATACAGGGAAAGCTGCTGAAGGAGCTTTGGGATAAGCAGAAGCAGAGCGTGGATCGGAATCAAAACGGAAAGCTGGACTACATGTTGATTGAGGGGGAAGAGTCTCATTATGATACGATTCGGAGAACTAACGGATTTTTGGAGTCAGGAAGAGAATTGCCGTTAAAGCAGCTGGGAAACCTGACTGCGGATTGGAAACGGGAGATTGCCCTGGAAAAATTTGCGAAGCTGGATGAAGAGACGATCCGGAATACGGAGGCAGTCGTATGCAACAATGATGACATGGCACTTGGGGTCTATGATTATTACAAAAAACATCAGATGAAACTTCCGGTTATTATTGGAATTAATAACAGTCAGGAAATGAATCAGAAGATCCGACTCGGGGAAATCTATGGAACTGTGGATAACAATATGGAGGATCAGGTTGCAAGAATTTATGAGATAATGAAATCTGTTTTAAATGGAGTTATAGATAAATATGATAAAATCTGGTACAGTATGCCTTATGAAATTGTTAATAGTGACATATCAGAAGAAAAATGATACGATGAATGCAGAATAAGTATTCCCCGCTTTAGGTGTATGGAGCACTAAGCGGCGGGCCAAGAAGGGGGTATAATATGTGGTTTGTGTTTGCCTTGCTGTCTGCCGTATTTGCGGCGCTGACATCCATACTGGCAAAGGTAGGTATTACCGGTGTTAATTCGAATCTTGCAACAGCGATTCGAACGATGGTGGTGCTTGTCATGGCATGGGGAATGGTTTTCCTCACAAATACACAAGGTGGAATCACTGCGATCAGTAAAAAAAGCTGGCTGTTTCTGATACTTTCAGGTCTGGCAACAGGTGCCTCATGGTTATGTTATTATCGTGCTTTGCAGATAGGAGATGCATCTAAGGTTGTGCCGATAGACAAGCTGAGTGTTGTGATCACGCTGGTACTGGCATTTGTTTTTTTACACGAGAAATTTACAGCAAAATCGCTGATCGGATGTATTTTGATTGGTATGGGAACATTATTGATGGTTTTGTAAAAAGGCATAAGAAAACTATACACAAAAGGAGAGGGCTATGAAAACACGAAAGAAAATTTCAGCAAGGCTTCTGGTGATCATGCTTGTTGCCACATTACTGCTTCCCTTTACATGGAATGTTCCGGTGGAAGCAGCCGAGGCAAAACAGATCGATGTTTTGTTCAGCCATGATACACATTCGCATTTGAACAGCTTTTCAACCATCGTAGATGGAGAGCAAAAAGAAGTTGGCGGATTTGCAAGGATCAAAACTCTGATCGATGAAAAGAAGCAGGAAGATCCGGACACCCTGGTGCTGGATGGCGGCGATTTTTCCATGGGAACCCTGATCCAGACCGTATACGATACGGAGGCGGCAGAGCTTCGAATGCTGGGATATCTGGGGTATGATGTGACGACTTTGGGGAATCATGAATATGATTATCGTTCAAAGGGACTGGCAAATATGCTGGAGGTTGCGAAGGATTCCGGTGAGACAGTGCCGGCACTGGTGGTATGCAATGTGGACTGGGACAGCATGGAGCAGTCCGGATTAAGTGATGGACAGAAATTGATCCGATCAGCATTTGAAGCCTACGGTGTGAAGGACTATGTGGTAGTTCAAAAAGGAGATGTAAAGGCTGCAGTAGTCGGTGTGTTCGGTAAGGATGCCCTGGAATGTGCACCGACCTGTGAATTAAAGTTCAAGGATCCGGTTGAGGCCGTAAAACAGACGGTAGAAGAGATCAGAAAAAATGAAAAAGTGGATATGATCGCCTGTGTGTCCCATGGAGGAACCTGGGAGGATGAGAACAAATCGGAGGATGAGATCCTTGCAAAAGAGGTGCCGGATATCGATCTGATCATCAGCGGACATACGCACTCAGAGCTGAAAGAGGCAATTCAGCATGGGAACACATATATCGTATCCTGCGGTGAATACGGAAGAAATCTGGGATCACTTTCCATGACACAGAAGCAGGACGGACGGTGGGAGCTGACATCCTATGAGCTGATCCCTGTTTCTGAGGAGATAAAACCGGACCAGGCGACACAGGAACAGATCGATGTCCTGATGGATACGGTGGATAAGAATTATCTTGCCGATTTTGGCTATACAAGAGAAGAGGTTCTTGCTGAAAATGATGTTGAATTCAACAGTCTGGAAGAAATGGGCACGATGCACGAAGAGTTGAATCTTGGTGATATCATATCCGATGCATACATATATGCAGTGGAGAATTCCGAGTATTATGATGGTGATCCGGTTGATGTAGCCGTTGTTCCAAGCGGAACCGTGCGGGATACATACACAAAGGGCGATATCACAGTAGAGGATGTTTTTAATTCCTTTTCACTGGGGATCGGAAAGGACGGTGTTGCCGGATATCCGCTGATCAGTGCATACCTGACCGGAAAGGAGCTGAAGCTAGCAGCGGAGGTGGACGCTTCTGTATCGGATTTTATGACAACGGCAAGGTTATATTGCAGTGGATTGAATTTTGCATACAATCCACATCGGATGATTCTGAATAAGGTGACAGATTGTTATCTCACCAGGGCAGACGGAGAGCGGATCGAGATCCAGGATGACAAGCTGTATCATGTTGTGACAGATCTGTATACCGGCCAGATGCTTGGTTCTGTGACGAAAATGTCCTATGGACTGCTGTCTCTTGAACCGAAGGACAAGGATGGGAATCCCATTGAAAATCTGGAAGATCAGGCGATCATGGAGGGTGACAGGGAATTAAAGGCCTGGGATGCGATCGCAATATATATGCAGTCCTTTGAGGATACAGACGGCGACGGAATTGCCAATGTGCCGGAATATTATGAGACGACACATGGACGTAAGGTTGTGGAGGACAGCAGAAATATTATTGATCTGGTGAAGCAGCCGAATAAGTTTTCGGCAATGATCGCAGGTATTTGTCTGATCTTTATAGTGATCATTGTGCTTGTGGTATTTCTGATCCGAAGGATGATCCGCAGGATCAAAGTCAGAAAAGGAAAGAAAAATTCAAAATAAATATACGGCTGAGAAGAAAGCTGTCGCTTTAGCGGTTAATAGATTGCAAAGCGACAGCTTTTATTTGAGATGAATTGCAATTTCTTTTGTAAAATTGTAGAATGAAAGAGCTTATGAAAAAGAGTCATGAAAGAGAGAATCGGGAAATGAATGATAAAATCGCAGTCTGTCTTGGAAAGGGCGGACAGAGAGATATGGCGGAAGCTTTTTGCAGGAAGACCGGAGCGCAGCTCCAGGATAAGCCGGGAGATTTTCTGACGGTGCGGTTTGATTCCAGGGGCGTTTCGCTGTCCGGTTTCGGGCTGACCTATCAGGGGGATTTTGTGGAGACGATGCTTCACAGAGTTACCAGAGGCAGACTTCAGCATGAGATGCTGGTGAAGGCGGTGAAGTCAGATAAGGAGGGAAGGAAGGCCATCGATGCTACGGCAGGAATGGGTGAGGATGCCTTTCTTCTGGCAGCCCAGGGCTATGAGGTGACGCTGTACGAGCAGAATCCGGTGATCGCAGCCCTTCTTAAAGATGCCATTCGCCGTGCCAAGAAAAATATGGATCTGAAAGATATTGCCGGTCGTATGAAGGTGATCGAGGGAAACAGTGTAGAAGGTATGTCAAAGCTTCTTGATCCTGTAGACGTGATCTATCTGGATCCCATGTTTCCGGCAAGACAGAAATCCAGCCTGATCAACAAGAAACTTCAATTGATCCAGAAGCTGGAACCACCGTGTTCCGGGGAAAAGGATCTTTTTGATGCAGCTATCAGAGCAAATCCGGATAAGATCATCGTCAAGCGTCCGCTGAAAAGTGAATGTCTTGCCGGCCGGGAGCCGTCTTATACATTGAAGGGGAAGGCAATACGATATGACTGCTATGTATTATAAAGTCAGACACTATCAATACAAAAATCGAATCGGAAATCTTAAGTCTGAAGCTGTAGGCGTGGTAAGCGGGGAAAAACATTTCCCCATATTTCCTGGAAATATGATTTTCAAACCACTGACGAAATCCAAACCATTTTCCACGCCACTGTATGCTTATGCAGAGGTGTTCTGGTCAACGATCATTAATGAATATTTTATGCCTGCGCCCAGGTATGAACTGGCCATCTGTGAAGGGTATGAGGCAGTAAATGAAAAATATCTTGACTACGGAACGGCAGTACCCATGGCCTATAAAGAAGGGGAATCCCTTTTGAATCTTCTGGAGTTTTTCAGGAAATATCCGGATGAAAAGGTAGATATAGATAATTATGTAAACTATTGCCAGATGTTTTATGATTATAGAGATATTTTTGAAGCTGATTTTTTGCAGGAGCATCAGGAAATGGCGGAACAGCTTGCCATGCAGGTACTGATCTCTGTCCTGAAGGGAGACCAGAATTATCATTATGAAAATGTAGCATTTCTCTGTGATAAAGATGGCGGGATCATAAGTCTTGCACCTATGATCGATCATGAATTTTCTACGTATTTTATGTTTCCGGACGATATTTCCCGTCATGTATACTGGCTGATGGAATTAAGCAAATCCATCCGCGGATGGGAAGTCCGGCCTGGGGAATATGATAATTTCAAAGATCCGGAAGAACGGAAACTAATGGAAAAAAGTGCCACCTGTATTCATAAAAATCTCCTCTATATAAAAGAACATTATCCGCAGACAACGGAAGAATTTCTGGATAAAGCAGAAAAACTGAAAACAGCATTGACGGAAGCTTCAGAGGATTTTCTGATCCGGGGAAATACGGAATATCCGGACTGTGCGGATTCCAGTGCCTGGCTGATCGGAAAAGCCCGATACAAGGATAAAGATGAAGAGAAAGCCAGCGCTTATGAGGCGGAATTATACGGAAAGGGGAAAAAGCTTGATTTCCGGGACGTAAGTATCAGTGCAATAAATGAAATAAAAGCTGTGATCAGTCAGATGGAAGAAGTTTTGAGAAAGAGAGAATAAACAAATGGAACAAACAAAAACAATATTAAAAAAAACCTGGGTGGTGGCAGCGCTTGCCTGCGTCTGCTGTCTTCTCTGGGGGAGTGCGATCCCGCTGATCAAGACAGGATACCGTCTGATGCAGATGGATTCTGCAGATACGGCAAGTCAGATCGTTTTTGCAGGAGTGCGTTTTGCACTGGCAGGAATCCTTGTACTGATCTTTGCATCTTTGCGTGAGCGCAAGGTTCTGCTCCCGGATCGAACTGTTCTGAAATATGCGGTGCCGGTATGTATGGCTCAGACGGTATGTCAGTATTTCTTCTTTTATATAGGTGTGGCACATACCTCCGGTGTAAAAGGCGCTATTATCACAGGTCTTGGGAATTTTATTGCGATCCTGCTGTCCTGCCTTGTTTTTCACAAGGAAAAAATGACCGGGCGAAAGATGCTTGGCTGCATTCTCGGTTTTGCCGGCGTGGTCGTGATCAATCTCATGGGAAATTCTCTGGATGCAGGTTTTAGGCTTACAGGAGAAGGATTTATTCTGATCGCGCAGTTTTCTTACGGAATGTCCACGGTGCTGATCAATATTTTTTCCAGAAAGGTATCTCCGGTGGTACTCAGCGGAACGCAGTTTACCATGGGCGGGATCATTCTGTTCCTGATCGGAAAAGGGATGGGAGGACATTTCGGAGTGGTAAATGCCGCCGGTATCGGGATCATCTTTTATCTGGCAATGGTGTCTGCGGTGGCCTATACACTGTGGTCAGTGCTGCTTGCCTGGAATGATGTATCCAGGGTAGCGATCTTTGGTTTTGTAAATCCTCTGTTCAGTGTGATCCTGTCTGCACTGGTTCTGGGAGAGGTACATCAGGCATTTAATATGGGAAGTCTCATCGCACTGTTTCTTGTCTGTGTGGGAATTTATGTGGTAAATCAAAAAAAATCTTCATAAGTGGTATTGCAGTTATTGTTCCCAGGCAATATTTTTTGAAGCGTGTTGCTGAGAACGGAGTGAACAGTAACGGTCGCAGAATGAACAGTAACGATGCCGGAGTTTTGAAAATTGATTTCAATACGGCATTGTGTTAAAATAGCTCCATAAAAAGTGTGAACATAAAAATCCATGCCGGAATAACTGCAGGATCCGGAAGCAGATCCGGCACCGGACAGTAAGGAGGAAAAATATGGAATTTCAGAAACTGATCGAAGAGAGAAGGACCATCCGTAAATACAGCCCGGAGAGCAGGATCACAAAAGAAGATCTTCTTGCAGTGATCCGGGCCGCCCAGGAAGCACCCAGCTGGAAAAACTCCCAGACCGGAAGATATTATTGTGTAATGTCCGAAGAGATGGTGGAGAAGGTCAGCAGAGAATGTCTGCCGGAAATGAACCAGGCAAAAGCAGAGAATGCCTCCCTGATCGTTACAACCTTTGTACATAACCATGCCGGATTTCAGAAAGACGGAACACCAGATAATGAACTCGGAAACGGCTGGGGCTGCTATGATCTGGGACTTCAGAACGAGAATCTGATCCTGAAGGCAAGGGAGCTTGGATATGGAACCCTGATCATGGGACTTCGTGCCGGAGACAAGCTCCGAGAGATTCTTTCCATTCCGGAAACAGAAACGGTAATGGCAGTGATCGCCATCGGAAAAGCAGCCGAAGAGCCTGCAAGACCGAAACGTAAAGATGTGGAAGATATTGTGAGATTTTATTAAATAATAGAAGAAATGCCCGGTACATATCAAAATGTTCGGGCATTTTTTAATGGAAATTAAAGAGCAAAATGGTCTGAAAAGGATTGCCTGGAGGAGTGAATTCTGTTATCCTGTAAGAAAACAGCTGTGACAACATGGAAGGGTTTTGAAAAGCAGAGTTTGGGAGAAGCAAAAAAGCAATACAGTAAAAGCAAGGGAGGTTTTTAACCAATATGCAGATCATACATGAAAATGAATACGAAGAAACCATGAAAAATATCGTAACGCCATATCTTCTGTCTCACAGAAGGGAACTTTATGTACCGGGTGCGGATTATCCGTTTCGTAACGAAAGCAAACGGATCACAGGTAAGATCCATATGCTGCAGTATCTGTCTGATATTGATATGCCTAAAGGTGTGGTAGTCATCAGCCACGGATTCACAGAATCAGCAGTAAAATATGATGAAGTGGCCTATTATTTTCTTAAAGAAGGCTATCATGTATATATTCCGGAGCATTGCGGCCATGGCCGCAGCTATCGTCTTACCGCAGACCCGTCTCTGGTCCACATCGATACATGGAGAAGATATATCCGCGATTTTCTGAAAGCATGCCGCTATATAAAGAAAGCACATCCGGATCTGTCACTTAACTTGTATGCACATTCCATGGGTGGTGCCATCGGTGGTATTGCTGCAGCCTGGGAGCCGGACTGGTTTCACAAGGTGATCCTTTCTTCTCCGATGATCCGTCCTCTTACAGATAATGTTCCGTGGCCGGCAGCCACCGGCATAGCTCTGGAGAAATGCATTTTCGGAAAAGATGAGGAATATGTAGCTGGCCGAAAGCCTTACGATGGCAGCGGTTCTTTTGAGACAAGCTCCGCAACATCAAAACCAAGATACGAGCGATACAAAAATCTCCGTGCAGAACATAAGGAGCTCCAGACCTGGTCTCCATCCTACGGCTGGCTCTGGGCTTCTGCGGAAATGAGCTGGTATCTGCGTCTCTACGGATGGAAAAAATATACGGCACCAATGCTGCTCATCCAGGCCCAGACTGAAGATCTGGTGTCTGTCCGTGCCCTGAAAAATTTTGCCGGAAAGATCAATCGCCAGGGAAAAACAAGCTGTGATTATATCCATATGATCGGAACAAAGCATGAGATCTATGGAAGCAGAGGTAAGATCCTGGAGAAATACTGGGGATATATATTTACATTCCTGGACGATACGGAAAATGATATTGATCACAGATAAGTATTTTTACTACAGGTGTATCACATATTTAACAACAGGATTGGCAGCTTTTATTCACTTTCTTTCTTTATCATAGTAAAATTATAAAGCTTTTCTCTTATACATTCGACAAAAAATGTGATATAATCTAACGAATCGTCTTTTTGTACAGACAAACGTACAATCCAAAAAGACAAAATTAAATAAGGGAAGGATTATAGAATGTTATCTGTTATTGAATCAGTGAATGCTGCTGTAAACAATTTTATCTGGGGCGTTCCTGCGATGATCTGTATTATTGGTGTAGGTCTTTATTTAAGTATCCGCACGAATTTTCTCCAGATTCGGAAATTTCCCTATGCCATCAGGGTCACTATCGGACGTATGCTTCGGAAAAGAGAAGCTTCCGATGGAAGTCTGACACCGTTTCAGGCTGTTTGTACGGCGTTAGCTGCTACCGTGGGAACGGGAAATATTGCAGGTGTGGCAGGTGCTATTGCCATCGGAGGACCGGGAGCCGTATTCTGGATGTGGATTTCCGCACTTCTTGGAATGTGTACAAAGTTTTCAGAAGTAACACTTGCGGTACATTTCCGCGAAACCAATGCCAATGGAGATCTGGTTGGAGGACCAATGTATTACATTAAGAATGGTCTAAAAAAACACTGGCACTGGCTGGCATATCTGTTTTCCGCTTTTGGTGTGCTTACTGTTTTCGGAACCGGAAATGCAACCCAGGTTAATACCATTACAACAGCTATTGATTCTGCACTGATCAATTACAATGTGATCGCTGCAGACAATACTTCTACGGTAAACCTTGTTATGGGGATCATCCTTGCGATTCTTGTGGCAATGATCCTGCTTGGCGGAATCAAAAGGATCGGCCAGGTTACAGAAAAGCTGGTACCGTTTATGGCATTGTTTTATATTATTCTTGCCGTCGGTGTAATTATCATCAACTGGAAAAATGTTCCGGGTGTTTTCAGCGCTATCATCAGAGGCGCATTTAATCCGGCATCTGTGACAGGCGGCGTAGTAGGAAGCTTTTTCATGAGTATGAAAAAAGGTGTTTCCAGAGGTATTTTTTCCAATGAGGCAGGTCTTGGTACCGGTTCCATCGCACATGCCTGTGCAGACACCAGAAAACCTGTAAAACAGGGATTTTTCGGGATCTTTGAGGTATTCACGGACACGATCGTGATCTGTACGCTGACAGCGCTTGTCATCCTCTGCAGCGGGGTGCCGGTTGGTTATGGCGCAGCAGCAGGAGCGGAGCTTACCATCAGCGGTTTTACCAGTACATACGGAAACTGGGTTTCCATCTTTACAGCAGTTGCCATGTGCTGCTTCGCATTTTCCACTATCATTGGATGGGGACTTTACGGAGCCAGATGTGCGGAGTTCCTTTTTAAGGAAAAAGCTATCAGGCCTTTTATGGTACTGTACTCTCTGGTAGCGATCATCGGCGCAACTGTTGATCTCGGACTTCTCTGGAGTATTGCAGAGACCTTCAACGGTCTGATGGCGATCCCTAACCTGATCGCAGTATTCCTGCTTTCCGGTGTGGTTGTAAAGCTTGTGAAGGAGTACTTCGCCGGAGAAGGAAAGAACGCCTGAAGGAGTTTTTGAAAAAAAAACTTGACTATCAAAACAAACAGAGTTAGAATTGGTTTAACTCATTAAAGAGTTAACACATAACAGAAGTAAATTCCATGAAGGGAATCAGTAGAGACAGAGGAACCGTCTTCAGAGAGCTGTGACTGGTGTGATGCAGCGTCGGAACTGCCTTGAATATCATCCCTGAGAAGGAAAGCCGAAAGTTTCAGACAAGTAAGTAGGTTTTCACGGGTGCTTCCCGTTACAGAAGTCGCGTATGCCGGTACGTTGCAGAATCGTGCTTGTTTCAATGGAGAAACAGGGTGGTTGCGGAATTTTATATCCGTCCCTGAAAGGGGACGGATTTTTTTTATCCAAAACATTTTAAACCACGCGGTAAGGATCTGAAACCGGAAAAATATACAAAAGGGGAAAGAGTATGAAAGTGTACAAAAAACTCATGAACGCACTTGCAGCAGTAGAAAAAATCGTACTGGTCATTTCCACACTGCTGATCCTTGTGCTGACTGTGGGAAATGTATTTTCCCGTAAGGTCATCCATCGCTCATGGTCTTTTACAGAAGAGCTTGTTGTAGCGGTGTTTGTTCTCATCACACTTCTGGCAGCAGCACTTGCCTGCCGTGAAAAAGGAGGACTGGTAAGTCTGACACTGGTTACGGACCGTCTTCCGAAAAAACTGGAAAAACCATCTGTGATCCTGATCACGGTCCTGAGTATTGTTTTTTCCGCAATTTTATTTAAATATGGAATGGACAAAGTTCTTACACAGCTGGCAAACGGCAAGAGAACTTTCGTATTGAACTGGCCGGAGTGGATCTTCTGGTCCTTCGTGCCGATCGGAGCAGGCTGTATGATCCTTCATTTTATTGAGTACTGCCTCGACTTCTGCCTGAAAAAAGATGATGAAAAGGAGGACAAATAAATGATCAGTGCAATCTTATTTATCTCCTTCTTTGTTTTCCTGATCCTGGGACTTCCCATTGCGATCTGCTTAGGTCTGTCATCTGTATGTGCCATCCTTTATTCCGGTACATCTCTGACGATCGTAGCTACAAATATGTACTCCGGAATCAGTAAATTCCTGCTTCTTGCTATCCCGTTCTTTGTTCTGTCCGGAAACATTATGGCAAAAGCCGGTATTTCCAAACGACTGATCAACTTCGTAGATACCTGCGTAGGACATAAAAAGGGCGGTATCGCCATTGTATGTGTTATCGTAGCCTGCTTCTTCGGAGCGATCTCCGGTTCCGGTCCTGCAACGGTTGCGGCACTTGGAGCAGTTCTGATCCCGGCTATGGTTGAGCAGGGCGGTTTCTCCGCACCGTTTTCCACGGCATTGATGGCAACTTCCAGTTCCATCGCCATTGTCATACCGCCGAGTATCGCATTTGTTGTATACGCTTCCATCACAGGTGTATCTATTGCAGATATGTTTATGGCTGGTATCGTTCCGGGACTTCTGATGGGTGTTGCTCTTGTGATCATCGTTATGATCGAGGCAAAGAAACATAACATTCAGCCATCCCGTGAAAAAGCTTCCGCAAAAGAGCGCTGGAATACATTTAAAGATGCATTCTGGGGATTCCTGATGCCGGTTATCATCCTCGGAGGAATTTACGGCGGTATCTTTACACCAACTGAGGCTGCAGCCGTATCTGTTGTTTACGGTCTGTTTGTTGGTATGGTGATCTACCGTGAGGTTAAGCTCAAAGATCTGTTTGACATTCTTGTGGATTCTGCAAAGACAACCGGTGGAATCATGCTGATCGTAGCGAGTGCTTCCCTGTTCTCTTTTGTATGTACCAAGTTTGGTATTGCAAATGCGGCATCTGAGCTTCTTGCCGGCATTGCACATAATCAGTTTACCTTCCTTCTGATCGTAAACATTATTTTCCTGATCGCAGGATGCTTCATTGATGCAAACTCTGCGATGTACATTTTTGTACCGATCATGCTTCCGGTATGTAAGGCTCTGGGCTATGATGTGGTAGCATTCGGTGTTATGGCAACAGTTAACCTTGCCATCGGACAGGTAACACCTCCGGTAGGTGTAAACCTTTTCGTTGCCATCAGTATCAAGATCAAAAAAGGTCTGGAGGTTACTCTTCAGCAGATCTCCAGAGCAGTTATGCCGATGATCGCTGCATCCGTTGCAGTTCTTCTGATCATCACTTATATTCCGGCTGTTTCCACAGCTCTTCCGAAGGCTCTTGCAAAAGAGGGCTCCTATACAGGAGACCAGTCTTCTGACACAGAAAGCCAGAGTTCCAAGGATTCCGGAGACGGAAGTGATTCCTTTAATACCATCGCGGATTACAGTGATCTTGACTGGCCGGAGATGACATGGAACTTCGCATGCTCTACAACTGAAACAAGTACCTGGGCTGACGGAGGACGTAAGTTTGGTGAGCTTATGGAAAAAGCAACCGGCGGAAAAGTCAAGGTTAATATTTACGCAGCAGATCAGCTGACAAACGGAAATCAGTCCGAGGGAATCCAGGCACTGATGAACGGAGACCCGGTACAGATCTCCATGCATTCCAATTTGATCTATTCTGCATTTGACCCGAGATTCAATGTAGTATCCCTGCCGTTTATCTATGATTCCTACGATGACGCAGATGCAAAATTTGACGGTGAGGCCGGAGAAAAGCTGAAAGAGATCCTTGGTGAGTACGGACTTCATTGTATGGGAATCGCAGAGAATGGTTTCCGTGAGCTGACAAACAGCAAGCATGAAGTAAAAACAGTAGACGACATGAAGAACCTGAAGGTTCGTGTGGCCGGTTCCAACCTTCTTATGGAATGCTATAAGAGATGGGGGGCAGATGCCACAAATATGAACTGGTCTGAGACCTACACAGCACTTCAGCAGAATACGGTAGAGGGTGAGGAGAACCCGTTGCCTGCGATTGACGCAGCCAGTGTACAGGAGGTACAGCCGTACTGCTCCATGTGGGATGCAATCTATGATTGTCTGTTCTTCTGTATCAACCAGGATATCTATGACAGCCTGACACCGGAACAGCAGCAGGTTGTTGATGAGGCAGGCCAGAAGGCTGTTGAGTATGAGCGTTATATCAACCGTTCCGGCGACGAGGAGATCATGAGCCGCTGGGAGAAGAGCAACGGTGTGACTTTTACAAAGAAAGAGGATATGGATATCGATTCCTTCAAGAAAGCAGTAGACGGAATCGACGACTGGTTTGTAAAGGAGCTTAAGAGTGCAGGCTATGACGATGCACAGGATCTTGTAGATCTGTTTACAGAGGATTCGGTAGATACCGTGGAGGATTACAGTGATCTGAACTGGCCTGAGACAACCTGGAACTTTGCATGCTCCACAACGGAGACAAGTACCTGGGCTGATGGAGGACGTAAGTTCGGTGAACTCATGGAAAAGGCTACCGGAGGAAAGGTCAAGGTTAACATTTACGCAGCGGATCAGCTGACAAACGGAAATCAGTCCGAGGGAATCCAGGCATTGATGAACGGAGACCCGGTACAGATCTCCATGCATTCCAATCTGATCTATTCTGCATTTGATCCACGCTTCAATGTGGTATCCCTGCCGTTCATCTATGATTCCTACGATGATGCAGATGCGAAGTTTGACGGAGAGGCCGGAGACAAGCTGAAGGAGATCCTTAACGGCTACGGACTTCACTGCATGGGTATTGCAGAGAACGGATTCCGTGAGTTGACAAACAGCAAGCATGAGGTAAAATCTGTAGATGATATGAAGAATCTGAAGGTTCGTGTAGCCGGCTCTAATCTTCTTATGGAGTGTTATAAGAGATGGGGGGCAGATGCTACAAATATGAACTGGTCCGAGACCTACACAGCACTTCAGCAGAATACGGTAGAGGGCGAGGAGAATCCGTTGCCCGCCATCGATGCAGCCAGTGTACAGGAGGTACAGCCATATTGCTCCATGTGGGATGCAATCTATGACTGCCTGTTCTTCTGTATCAACCAGGATATTTATGATGCGCTGACACCGGAGCAGCAGGCTGTTGTTGACGAGTGTGGTCAGAAAGCTGTTGAGTATGAGCGTTACATCAACCGTTCCAGTGATGATGAGATCAAAGCACGCTGGGCAGACAAAAACGGTGTGACCTTCACAGAGAAAAAGGACATGGATATCGATTCCTTTAAGAAAGCAGTAGACGGTGTAGATGACTGGTTTGTTCAGGAACTGAAAAAACAGGGCTATAATGATGGTCAGGATCTGGTAGATCTGTTTACAAAGTAATCTTCATATATGTTTATAAAAAGATAAAATAGCCGGAAAGAGGCAGTTCTGAGAGGATTTTTCAGGACCGCCTCTTTTCTTTGCGGAAAAAAGATTATATACTGATAGCAGTCCGGCATTTGTCGGGCAGGAGATTATTGAAATATGACCGGAACATAAGTAAAGCATATATTCGCATTTATTTTACTGTATGCTCCGGAGAGTTGATAAAGTAAAGGAAGAAATATGATAAAGATCGATCTGATAACCGGATTTCTCGGATCCGGAAAGACAACATTTATAAAAAAATATGCCTCCTATCTTCTGAAAAAAGGCATGAACATCGGGATCCTGGAAAATGATTTCGGGGCAGTGAATGTGGATATGATGCTGCTTCAGGATCTGATGGGAGACAACTGTGAGCTGGAGATGGTTTCCGGGGGCTGTGATGCGGACTGTCACAGACGGCGATTTAAGACAAAGCTGATCGCCATGGGAATGTGCGGTTACGACCGTGTCATCGTAGAACCATCCGGAATCTTTGATGTGGATGAGTTCTTTGACGCCCTCCATGAGGAACCGTTGGATAAATGGTATGAGATCGGAAATGTGATCGCCATTGTGGATGCGAAGCTGTCAGAGGATCTTTCAGCGGAAGCGGATTATCTGCTGGCTTCCGAGGTGGCAGATGCAGGCTGTGTATTACTGAGCAGGAGCCAGGAAGCCACGGTGGAAGAGATCAGCAGCACAAAAGAGCATCTCAACCGTGCACTTGGCCAGATCCAGTGCAGGCGCTGTCTGGACAGTGAGATCCTCACCGGAAACTGGAATGATCTTACGGACGCAGACCTGGAAAAGATCCTGGATTGCGGGTATGTGGCAGAGGATTACGTGAAGGAATCCTATGCGGAAGGCGGCGGATTTGATTCTCTGTTTTTTATGAACGTTCATAAAAGCGAGGAGGAACTTCATGAAACTGCAGAAAGGATCCTAAATGATCCATCCTGCGGAGATGTTTTTCGCGTAAAAGGTTTTCTCAGAAAAGAAGATGGACAGTGGCTGGAGCTGAATGCTACCCGCCATGAGATCTGCATCCGGCCGGCAAAGCTGGGACAGGAGATTATGATTGTTATTGGGGAGAAACTGAATAAAGAGGTAATTGATGGATACTGGAAATAATACTGCAGGAAAAACAGCACCGGAGAGATATGTCTCAGAGAAGGCCTTTGAAGAGCTGCCAGATACCTTTCAGAAGCTAGCAGAGCTGCTTGGAGAAGATCAGTTTGAACTGGTGGCAGTGAATGATGAGAAAGATCCGCAGGATCAGAAAGCAGCTTCAGAAAGTGCTTTTTCGGAAGCAATTGCGGAAAAGCCCGATGACAATATGTACAGAGTGGATTCTTATGTAAAAAACGGCGAAATCCGTCTAGTGTATCTTATGAATGATGCGGTAGAAAGCTTTCTTGTTTTTGGAAATGCCCGTATGACAGGTGTATACAAACCGGATTACGAGGGCGAGATCCTGGCAGATTTAAGCCGGCAGGGCAGAGAATACATCCTTGTGGTTCACCAGGATGATTCGGTGGTGACTTTGTTTTTTGAAACCCTGTCTCTGGAAAAACATCTCTACGATTACAGCCGGATCGGTCATTTCTGGGTAGAAGGGTATGAATACTTACGGCAGCTGGAATATCGGCTGGCGATCCTCCGCGACAAATATGATTATATAGGCGGGGACAGCTGCAACGCTCTGGAGGAGAAGCTTTCTGCACTGGTGGAATTTCCGCCATTGAATTACTGCTGTTATCCGGCTGTTCCGGAAAAGTATATTGTTCCCAGGGAAAATCCGTGGATTCCCTCGGAAAAGGCATTTGAGGTAATGGGAGAGATCGCAAGGCAGGCAGGAGACCGTACCTTTGTCAGGTGGCTTGAAATTTACCGGAAACTTCGGTTTAAATGGGTAGCACGGAAACTGGCAGGAATGCTTCACCGTACAAAACACATCCAGGTAACGATGTGCCTTTCTGAAAAGCTGCGGGAAGCTTCATCCGGATATGGGAATCGTTCTTTTGGAAAAGAAGCCGATGAAGAACTTAGAGTTCTTACAGAAAAAGCCAGGACAAAGCAGGCAGAGCTGAACGAGCAGGGTATGGGATCCGAAGTACTCAGGGAAGAACCGTTTACCATTGCCAGAGATTCTCTGGGATTTAAGGTTTATCTCATGAAATGGAACAAAGGAAGAAAAGACTGTACCGTTGAAATTGAAGAAATATGACGAAATATATATAGATCCGTAGAGAATATCTGTGAAGTGTTTTTGCCCGGCAGGGATTGCTTTTTTAAAAACACTGGGGTATAATCTAACGGAAAGAGTTAAGAACAGCCCTTTAATAAGAAAGGAGATTTTTAAAATGAAAGTAACACATATTACAGATATTGATAAATTTTTTGAGGTAATTGACAGCTGCAAGGGTAGAGTAGAGCTTGTAACAGGAGAGGGAGACAGACTGAACCTGAAATCCAAGCTTTCCCAGTATGTATCTCTTGCAAACATCTTTTCCGCTGGTGAGATCCCGGAGCTTGAGATCGTTGCAGCAGAGAAAGAGGATATCGACAAGCTTATGAACTTTATGATCAACGGCTGATAGGAAGAACGATTTTCAGGGATGTGAGCTTTTCACATCCCTCTATTAATCTGAATATAAAGCAGAATAGGAATGTCTGTTTTGTAAAATGGATATAATGACAGCAGATACAGAAACAGGTAATTTTTTCTCTGTCATTATGAGCATAACAGGATACAACCAGGGGGTACAATACTTCCTGGTCAAACTACGTTAAAAGGAGTGTATACAAAATGGTTAAAATTGATATTATCTCCGGTTTCCTTGGCGCCGGAAAAACAACTCTGATCAAAAAGCTTCTGAAGGATGGATTTCAGGGTGAGCAGGTAGTGCTGATCGAGAACGAGTTCGGTGAGATCGGTATTGACGGCGGCTTCCTGAAAGAGGCAGGGATCCAGATCCGTGAGATGAACTCCGGATGTATCTGCTGCTCTCTGGTAGGAGATTTCGGAACCTCTCTGAAAGAGGTTGTTACCAAATATGATCCGGACAGGATCCTGATCGAGCCGTCAGGAGTTGGTAAGCTTTCTGATGTTATCAAGGCTGTACAGGGTGTTCAGGACGAGGTTGACATTAAACTGAACAGCTATACAACTGTTGTTGATGCAAAAAAATGCAAAATGTATATGAAGAACTTCGGTGAGTTCTTTGATAATCAGATCCAGTATGCAGGTGCTATCATCATGAGCCGTACTGATATTGCAAGTGAGAAAAAGGTTCAGGAGTCCCTGGAGCTTCTCCGCAGCCTGAATAAGGATGCTGCTATCATTACAACTCCGATCGAGAATCTTGACGGTAAGAAGCTGGTAGAGGTTATGGAGCATCCGGTATCCCTGGAGCAGGAGATGCTTGAGGAGGAGCATGAGCATCATCATCACCACGACGGAGAGTGTGGCTGCGGCCATGATCATGAAGAGCATGAGCATCACCATCACCACGACGGAGAGTGCGGCTGTGGCCATGATCATGAAGAGCATGAGCATCACCATCACCATGACGGAGAGTGCGGCTGCGGCCATGATCATGAAGAGCATGAGCATCACCATCACCACGACGGAGAGTGTGGCTGTGGACATGACCACCACCATCATCATGCAGATGAGGTCTTCACAAGCTGGGGCCGTGAGACTATTAAAAAATATACACGTGAGGGACTTGAGAAGATCCTTGAGGCACTTTCCGAGTCTGATAAATACGGTATCATCCTCCGTGCAAAGGGAATGCTTCCGGCAGAAGACGGAACATGGATCTATTTTGATATGGTTCCGGAAGAAACTGAGATCCGTGAGGGTGCACCGGAATATACAGGCCGTCTGTGCGTGATCGGTTCTAAGCTTGACGAGCATGCACTGGAGGAGCTTTTCGGGATCGCATAAAGCATATGATAAAATAAATGTTCGTTTTGACGCAAAGCCAAAGCGGAATACAGATATAGATTGTTACAGAAAGGAAACAGATACTGTACATTAAATCGTACAGTATCTGATGGGATGGATTTATGGAAGAGACCAGAGTACCCGTTTATCTGATCACAGGTTTTCTGGAAAGCGGCAAGACCTCTTTCCTGAGCTTTACCCTGCAGCAGGATTACTTTCAGATCGATGGAAAAACACTGCTGATCCTTTGCGAAGAGGGTGAGGAAGAATATGATGAGGAAGCACTGAAACAGTGCAATACCGTTGTGGAGAGCATTGACAGTGAGGAAGAGCTTACACCGGAACGACTTGCGGCAATGGAGATCCTGCATCAGCCGGAGCGGGTGATCATTGAGTATAATGGCATGTGGCTGGTAAGTAAATTCGAAGAAATGGAAAAACCGGAAGGCTGGGGCGTGGAGCAGCATATCACCTGTGTGGATGCAAGCACATTCCAGGTCTATATGGCGAATATGAAGTCCCTTTTTATGGACATGGTCCGCAATGCGGATATGGTTATCTTTAACCGCTGCCAGGAGAACGATCCGCTTCCTTCTTACAGAAGAAGCATCAAGGTGGTGAACCAGCGTGCGGAGATCATCTTTGAGGATGAAGAGGGCGAGCTTGGTGATCTTTTTGAGGATGAGATGCCATTTGATATTGATGCGCCGGTGATCGATATCCTTCCGGAGGATTATGGTATCTGGTTTGTGGATTCCATGGATCATCCGGACCGCTATGTCGGAAAAACCGTTCACTTTAAAGCACGTGCCCTGAAGCCGCGTGGAATGGGAAGCAAATTCTTTGTTCCCGGAAGAACAGCCATGACTTGCTGTGCAGATGATACCACATTCCTTGGTTACATCTGCAAGAGCGCTTTTGCTCCGAAGATCGCAGAAGGCCAGTGGGTGGATGTTACTGCGAAGGTTGCGTTTGAGAAGAGAATGGAATATCAGGGAGAGGGAGTCGTACTTTACGCAGAGCATGTAGAAGTTTGTGAGCCACTTGCTGATGAGATGGTATATTTCAACTGATACGATCAGAGCATTTGTATGCCTTAAGGCATAAGAAGGCCTGGCGTTGAACCAGGTAGATTACAGCTGAGGAGTTTTTATGTATTTAATTGCAGGTTTGGGAAATCCGGGAAAGCAGTATGAGGCTACACGCCACAATATGGGCTTTGACACCGTTGACTGTCTTGTGGAGAAGCATAATATCCCGCAGGGCGGCGTAAAATTTAATGCCATGTATGGAAAAGGTATTATCGGCGGTGAAAAAGCTATTCTGATGAAACCGCTTTCCTATATGAATTTAAGCGGCGGTCCGATCCAGGAGATGTCCGGCTATTTCAAGATCGATCCGGAGACAGAGCTGATCGTGATCTACGATGATATCGATCTGGAGCCTGGGCAGCTTCGTATCCGCAAAAAAGGCAGTGCAGGCGGACATAACGGGATCAAGGATATCATCCGCCGCCTTGGAACTGAAAAATTTATCCGCATCCGTGTTGGTGTCGGTGCAAAACCGAAAGAATGGGATCTGGCAGATTTTGTGCTGGGTCATTTTTCGGACAGTGACCGCAAGCTTGTGGATGAAGGGATCAATGATGCGGCAGAGGCTGTGGAGATGATCCTGTCCGAGGGCGTAGATGCGGCGATGAATAAATATAACAGGAAAAAGCCTAAGAATTGAGGTTTGTATGGAAGCATTTTTGCATCCTCTGCAGGGTCTTGCAGAGTTTGAGGAAATAAAAAAGCGCTGTGGCGCAAACTGCGGAATTCTTAATGTTTCCGGATGCATGGAGTCCCAGAAGGTCCATCTGATGTATGGACTTTCCGGGCTTTTTCCATATCATCTGATCCTTGCGGATGATGAGCGCAACGCAAAGGAAATCTATGAGGATTACCGCTTCTATGACAAAAATGTATATTTTTATCCGGCAAAGGATCTTCTGTTTTTTCAGGCAGATATTCACGGAAATCTTCTGATCCGGCAGCGGATGCGTGTGATCCGGGCACTTCTGGAACAGGAAGAAGTGACCGTTGTTACCAGCATTGACGGATGTATGGATTTCTTGATGCCGCTGGAAAAGATCAGAAGCAGACTTCTTCATTTTAAAAGTGACAGTGTGATCGATCTGGATCAGCTGAAGGAAGAGCTGGTAGAGCTGGGGTATGAACGCACTGGTCAGGTAGAGCTTCCGGGGCAGTTTTCTGTGCGTGGAGGAATCATTGATATCTATCCGCTGACAGAGGATAATCCTTGGCGTATCGAACTGTGGGATGATGAGGTGGATTCTATCCGGAGCTTTGATGCGGAAAGTCAGAGATCTCTGGAAAATGTAGATGAAATTACGATTTATCCGGCCGCAGAAAAGATGGACGGAGAAGATATGGTATCCTTTCTGGATTATTTTCCGGAAGAAAAAACACTGGTGTTTCTGGATGAACTGAACCACCTGGCAGAAAACGGCGAGGGTGTGGAGGAAGAGTACCGTCAGAGTCGTATGCACAGAGAGGAAAAAGGCGAGGCAAATCTTCCGGAGCAGTGGCTATGTGGCTTTCAGGAACTGCAGAAGAAGCTGAACAGGCGGAATTGTGTGGCTGTATCCGCACTTTCTCCCAGACGTTCCGGATGGAAGATCAATGAGGAATTTGATCTTACGGTGAAGTCTGTAGATTCTTATAACAGCAGCTTTGAACTTCTGGTAAAGGATCTCATTCAGTATAAGAGTCAGGGATACCGGATCGCATTGCTCTCCGGTTCCAGGACCAGGGCGGAGCGTCTGGCAAAGGATCTTTCAGAGGAAGGACTGAATGCTTTTTACAGCCAGGACATGGATCGTATCATCAGTCCCGGGGAGATCATGGTGGTCTATGGTCACGCAAGACGTGGCTTCCAGTATCCGCTGATCAAATTTGCAGTGATGACGGAAACCGATATTTTCGGCAAAGAGCAGAAAAAGCGTAAAAAAAAGAAAAAGTACAGCGGAAACAGGATCCAGGATTTTGCAGAGCTTTCCATTGGTGATCTTGTTGTTCATGAAAAGCACGGACTGGGTATTTACCGTGGAATCGAAAAGGTAGAGGTTGACCGTGTTGTGAAGGATTACATCAAGATCGAATACCGGGGCGGCAGTAATCTCTATATCCTGGCAACCCAGCTGGATGCTTTACAGAAATATTCAGGATCCTCCGAAAATGCAAAAACGCCTAAGCTGAACAAGCTTGGCGGTCAGGAGTGGAATAAGACCAAGAGCCGTGTTAAGGGTGCGGTAAAAAATATCGCAAAAGAGCTGGTAGAGCTTTATGCAGTCCGCCAGGAGAAAGAGGGGTATGTCTGCGGACCGGATACCGTATGGCAGAAGGAATTTGAGGAGATGTTTCCCTATGAGGAGACAGAGGATCAGCTGGCAGCCATTGAGGATACCAAGAGAGACATGGAAAGCACCAGGATCATGGACCGTCTTGTGTGTGGTGACGTTGGTTACGGAAAGACGGAGGTGGCTTTAAGAGCTGCGTTTAAGGCAGTACAGGAAAGCCGGCAGGTGGTTTATCTGGTCCCTACTACCATTCTTGCCCAGCAGCATTACAATACCTTTGTACAGCGTATGAAAGAATTTCCGGTGAAGGTGGAGCTTCTCTGCCGTTTCCGGACATCTGCCCAGCAGAAAAAGACCATCGAAGGGATCAAAAAGGGGCAGGTAGATATTGTGATCGGCACCCACAGAGTTCTTTCAAAAGATGTGGAATTTAAAAATCTTGGACTTCTGATCATTGATGAGGAGCAGCGCTTCGGTGTTACTCACAAGGAGAAGATCAAGCAGATGAAAAAAGATGTGGATGTACTGACGCTGACGGCAACGCCGATTCCGAGAACTCTTCATATGAGTCTCATCGGTATCCGTGATATGAGCGTTCTGGAAGAGCCGCCGATGGATCGTGTGCCGATCCAGACATACGTTATGGAGTATGATGAGGAGACTGTTCGGGAAGCCATCCGCAGGGAGCTTCGCCGGGGTGGACAGGTGTATTACGTATATAATCGAGTCAATGACATTGCCGAAGTAGCCCTTCGGATATCCAGACTTGTGCCGGAGGCCAGAGTGGATTTTGCACATGGACAGATGAGTCAGAGGGAACTGGAGCAGGTAATGTATGATTTTATCAATGGAGATGTGGATGTACTGGTTTCCACCACTATTATTGAGACAGGACTGGATATTTCCAACGTAAACACTATGATCATCCATGATTCGGACAGATATGGCCTTTCCCAGCTTTATCAGCTCCGTGGGCGTGTAGGACGTTCCAACAGGACTGCTTATGCATTCCTGATGTATACCAAAAACAAGATGCTCCAGGAGACCGCGGAGAAACGGCTCAGCGCCATGCGGGAGTATTCAGACCTTGGAAGCGGTTTTAAGATAGCTATGAAGGATCTGGAGCTTCGTGGAGCAGGAAATCTTCTTGGTGCTCAGCAGCACGGGCATATGAACGCAGTTGGTTATGACCTTTACTGTAAGATGCTCAGTGAGGCTGTCAAGGAGGCAAAGGGAATCCGGACTATGGATGATTTTGAGACGACCATTGATCTCAACATTGATGCATTTATCCCGGATTCCTATATCGGCAACGAGTTCCAGAAGCTGGATATTTATAAGCGTATTGCCGGTATTGAAAGCCAGCAGGAATATGACGATATGTTGGAGGAGCTGATCGACCGTTTTGGTGAGCCGACAAAAGCTGTGTTGAACCTTCTTGCTATTGCAAGGCTGAAGGCTCTTGCCCATCAGGGATATGTGACGGAGATCAAGCAGCTTGGAAAAGATGTCCGGATCACGCTCTATGAAAAGGCTAAGCTGGATCCCGCAGGTATCCCGGCTATTATGGCGCAGTACCGGAGAGGTTTGCAGTTTAAGGCTGATCATGAGCCGAAATTTATCCTGACACCACAGGGAAGGCTGATCGAAGAGCTGATGAAGTTTGCGGGGAAGCTGGCAAAACTGGCAGAGCCACTGGAGTAAAGGGAAGAATCAGCTAAGCTTAGGGTTATCCACGGGAAAAAACATCCGGTTTGTGGATACCGGATATTTTCCCGGAAAGACTTGTGGATAATTTGTGAAATGTCGTGTAAGTTCGTGAAATTCCTTGCTCTTAAAGGTGAAAACGTTTATAATCAAGTATTATGGAATAAGAGCCGGACCGTGATTCTTATGGACGGATAGATGGAGGATGAAATGAGAAATTCAGTAAAGAAAGCGGCAGTTACTGCTCTTGTCTGCGTTACAGCGGCAGGAATGATGGCAGGCTGCGGAAATAAAAAACTCGATGGTACAAAGATCGCAGTGACAGTCAATAAGCAGGAAATCCCGTTTGGCGTTGTAAGTCTGGCAGCACGTATGCAGCAGGCACAGGCTGAGGCAATGTACAAGATGTATCTTGGCGGCGGAAGCGATATGTCTATCTGGAGTACCAAAATGGATGATGATTCCGATGAGACTTACGGTGAAAATGCGGTAACAACTTCTGTTGAAACTGTTGAAAAGATGTGTCTGGAGAAAGAACACGCTTCCGAGTATGATGTTGAAATCACAGATGACGAGCAGAAGGCTCTTGAGGAAGCTGCCAAGAACTTCATGGCTGCCAATTCTGATGAGACAATTGCAGAGCTTGCAGTTGATGAAGATATGGTGAAGACTTTCCTCGAGCTTGAAACATACGATGTGAAGATGAAGGATGCCATTGAAGCCAAAGCGGACGTGAAGCTGGATGAGAAAGAATATCAGCAGATGTCCTTCAGCTATGCAAGTGCAAAGGTCAGCGGAGATGATCTTTCCGATGATGATATCAAGAAGAATAAAGAGAATCTTCAGAAGTTCTATGACAAGGTTAAAGAGGATCCGGCTGCAGATTTCAATACTCTTGGAGATGAGATCTCCAAGGATATGACCGCAACAACCGGAACATGCCCTACTTATGAGGAAGGTGATGACAGTGCTGCCAACGGAACTACTTATCCGGATGAGGTTCGTACCGCTTTAAGAAAGCTGGACGAGGGTGCACTGAACGAGGAGATCATAAAGACAGATTCCGTATGGTATGTTGTGAGACTGGATTCCAAGAATGATAAAACTGCAACGGAGAGTAAGAAAGAGTCTCTGACAAACACCAAGAAGGATGATTTCTATAATGATACAACAGATGGCTGGAAGAAGAAAGCTGATATCAAAGAAGAGAAAAAATTGATTAAGAAGATCAAGATCACAGATAATCACAGCTTTACGATCCAGACTCCAACTCCGACACCGGACCCGGATGTAACTGAGACACCGACAGCAGATTCTGCAGAGGCTGAGGCAACCGAGACACCGGCAGCTGAGGAGCAGACCGATGTGACCGAGACACCGGAGACAGAGGGAGATTCTGCAAAGGCTGATGAGGAGACTGCAGACAGTACAGAATCTGAGGCAGCTGCTACACCGGAAGCTGAGAAATAAGATACAATGTTTACAATGGAATGATAAGAGAAAAGACAACGAGCCGTGTACGGGTTTATCGTACACGGCTCGTTTTTTGTAATGCTCATGCCTGCTTTATGGATCGTCAGATTAGATCGAGATGCTCCAGTGCGTGAAGAATCCCGTCCCTGTCTACTGCGCTTGTCTGGTATGTGCAGTGCTTTTCGATGCCTCCGTAAGCATTTCCCATAGCAACGCTGACTCCGGCAGCTTTCAGCATGGGAAGGTCGTTGGGACTGTCTCCGAATGCATAGCAGTTTTCCTTGGGGATGGAAAGGCGGTCCAGGAGAAATTCCATGCCTGTGGCTTTGCTGGTACCCTTTTGTGTGACTTCCCAGATTCCGTCTCCGTGATCAAAATAGGTGTAATGATCATTACAGAAGCTGCGGAATTTTTCGACATCGGAATCCGGCAGCATATGTACCAGGAATTTGTCATAAGAGTAAGTGCAGGCATCCTCCCGATTGAATTTCGTGATGTCGACCATTGGAATTTCTTTTCGCATTTTGACTCCGAATTCGGACTGGGCCGGAGATGCGCCATCATACAGGATCTCAGTGTTGGATTCAAAAATTGCCTCGATCTTGCATTTGCGGAGAAGGTCTACGGTTTCCTTGCACAGAAGATTTGGGACTGTGCGGAAAAAAAGCAATTTGTTGTCCATGTAAATGTGGGTTCCACAGCCGTATATATAGCCATCGAAATGAAGCTCTGAGAGTGCAGAGGGCATCATTACTTTGGTGCGGCCGGTGTTGATGAAAAGAAGATGACCGTTTTCATGGGCTTTTGTGAGGGCGCGGCTGGTGCTCTCCGGAACCTTGAAGGGGTGAGGCGTAAGCAGTGTGCCGTCTATGTCGAAGAACAGGATTTTTTTATCGTTCATAAGGTCTCCTTTAAAATGGGATTTCTTCTTCGGTGTTACTGTTATCAATGTCAGTAATATCATTAACAGGAAGCGGTTCTGCGGATGTATCTTCAACAGAGTTCAGTGTGCTGACACGGATACCGTTGAGTTCTATTTCACTTTCCATGGGGATCACAAGGCATTTTCGACCATCGATGATGCGGGTTTCTACCAGTTCTGCCCGGTCCGGTGCTACATGGATCACCACGTCAGGGGTTTTGATCTCGAATTTCCGGGTGTTGGTGATGTTGGATGCTACCAGAGCTGATTTTTCTCCTGCGGCAAGCTCATACTGTTCATCGAAGTTCTGGAGCTTTTCGTCTTCTACGCCGCATTCTTCGAAGAGACGTTTGACTTCGGATTTGGTGAGGACAACAGGTTCCGGTTCGTCCTTCTGGGATTCGATGAGATCGTTGAGCTTTTCGTGGATCTCAAGGACTGTGTCGTAGGCACAGTCATCACCAAGGGTTTCTTCCACCAGAGCATTGAAGGAGTCACGCTGGGTTCCGGCAGATAGTGGTGTGGTGCAGCCGAAGACTTCTTCCATCATGGTGGAGCGGAGATTTTCGGCGTTTTTGGTGTAGTAGAGAAGTCCGTGGATATCGGTACTGCGGTCGTTGAACTGTGGGAAAAGGAAGCCCCAGTCAGGCATTTCTACCAGCCAGTCCCGGATACGGTCTTCAATATTGTTTGTCTCTGCATTGTAATGCAGGCCTGCTTTGGAGAGCTTGACCGGGCAGATACTGCAGAGGATGTGATCGTAGATCTCATCGGAAGCGTCGAACATTTCGGCACCGTCGGAGGATTTGCCGGGGATGTCGTAGACTGCGTGGATGAGGATGATGTAGTAGTTTTCACCGTAGTCGTAGTTTTCTATGATTCTGTCGTAGAAGGCTTCGGTGAGGGTGTCGTCGGTGAGTTTGCTTTTGCGGAGTTTCATGAGGAAGTTTTGGGTTCCGCCTTCAGCTTCCTGATCCAGGGGAAATTCCATGTTGATGAGGTTTTTTCCGATGGTGCCGGTGAGGGTTTTTCGGAAGATGTCGAAGTATTTGAAGGTTTCTTCCTCTGATAAGGATAAGAAGGCTTCTTTGAGTTCGGTTTTTTTGTTTTTTTCACCGTCTACGTAGCAGCCGCAGATGCGGGTGATGGAGCAGCGGTCAGGGGTGAATTGTTTTTTTATTTCTGCGATTTCTTTTTTGTTCATGTGTGGTTTACCTCGGTTTTTTAATTAGTTTGATTATAGCACAGGTGTTTGGTGGGGGCAAGATGACGCGGACGGACGTGTGAGATTTGCAGCAGAAGTCCGGGTGCCGTCGTTTCGCCTGGTCATACTAAGCGTCTGAGGTGTCTCACGGAGCGGCCGGCCCATAACTCGCCATGTACGCTGATGCGTACCTGGCTCAGACAGATGGGCCTTACCCTGCGGCTTGTGGCCGCCGGATACCTCTCCGTGAACCACCTCAGACGCTAAGTATGGACCAAGGCTCACTCCAAAGCACCCGGACTTCTGCTGCAAACCTCACACTGTGCGGTCATGTTGGGAGGGATAGAGTGGTCTGACGGGAGTTGGATGAGCCATCAGCGCTGCGCTGGATGGCTGGGAGGAAAGGCTGAGTTTCCTTGTGGTTTGCCGGGGAGGTTGTGAGCGTCGGCGCGTTGCTGGACGCCTGTAGTTTGGAAGGTTGAGATTCCATGTGGTTTGGAGGGAGATTGTGAATGTCGGCGTGTTGCTGGACGCTGGAAGGTGGTGTCGAAATTTGGAGATGGGTTTTTGTGGTGTTGTGGTGGGATGTGTGGTATGATTTGTATATCTTATAAGATCTATCCATTTATTTGGTTTCTTTTTGCTTCAATGTCTGAAGCGTTTTTTCAAAAATATTTATAAAAACTGTATACAGGGTTTCTGAAGTGTTTGGTTGATGGTATAATTGTATATACCAGAAGGAGTATTGTTTGAGAGATAATACGATTTTTGATGATGTTTTTCGTACTATGATGGAGAAAATGACGTTTCTGGTCGTGCCTTTGATCAATGATGTTTTTCATACATCATACCCGGCTGATGTGGAGATTGTGCAGCTGCGTAATGAGTATCAGCGGGTGGATGGTGAGATTATTACGGATTCTCGGCTGTTGATCGGAAACAGGATTTATCATATAGAATGTCAGAGTACGGATGACACGACAATGGCTGTACGGATGATAGAGTATGATTTTGCAACTGCTGTTGAGTTTGCCAGAAAGCAGGGACGGAGGTATCGGATGGAGTTTCCACGTTCTTGTGTGTTGTATCTGAGAAATAGTAGGAATACGCCGGATTTTCTGGAAGTGGATGTGGTTTTTCCGGATGGAGGATGTCATTTGTACAGAGTGCCTGCCATTAAAGTAGAGAATTATACAAAAGATAATATATTTGAAAAGAGTCTTCTTATGCTGCTTCCTTTTTATATCATGCGATATGAAAAAAGAGGGCATGAGATGAGTGAGAATCCACAACTTTTTCAGGAATTACTGAATGAATATGAAGTGATCCGGAGTAAACTGGAGGTAGAGATCACTGAATCTGGAAGGTCCGAACTGTTCAGTGATCTGATTGGACTGATAACTCGGATATCTGATCATATTTTCAGAAATGAGGAGAAAGTCCGGAAAGGAATAGGTGAGATTATGGGTGGACATGTTCTGGAACTGGAATCTGAGAAAAGGGCAAGACTGATGGCGGAAGCTAAAGAACAGGGGCGAGAACAGGGAATGGCCCAGGGAATGGCCCAGGGGGAAGAACGACTTAGTGTTCTGATCAACAGGCTTATACTTGATAATCGTGGTAATGAGATTCAGAAGGTTGTTACAGATAAAGAAATGCGTGAAGCTATGTACAGAGAATATCAATTATAATAAGAAAAGATAAAGAGAATCCCCCACTGGTTTTGCTATCCATGGGGGATTCGTTGATTGATCTGAATCTTATAATACAGAATATCCGTAACTGCTGACAATAGCATCGATCTTCTGGCGGTTTTTGCACAGTGGGCAGTTGTCAGAGCGGTAGGAGTGATAGTCCGGGATGTCTCTGGCCTGAAAGATAGAGTGGACAGGGAGTGTGGCTACACTGTCTACACTGCTGTAGATGGCTGCCACGCCGCGGATCTTACCGCCATAGTACAGAACGCTTTCGATAGCTCGGTTCAATGTGGATCCGGTGGTGATGGAACCATTTAGGACGAGGATGTTTTTTCCATTGATCATTGGTTCATAGTTGTCGCGGAAGATCATCTGCCCGGTGCTGTTGAACTCAGGGGTGATGACGTAGATGGTCTGGTGTGCGTTCATGGAAAGGACGCCGGCTTTGGTCAGTTCTTCGGCGAGATAAGCACCGATCACTTCAAGTCCGTCCATGCAGACGATGGTGTCTACCGGAATGGATGCTTCGTAATTTGCTGCGAGAGCGGATGCAATACGCTGTGCTTCAGCGCATCTGGATTTCATAGTAGTGAGATCCAGGTAGTGTGTGATATGGGACTGGGATGTTACGAAGTGTCCCGGAATCATTTTAAGCTGTATGCGGTTGTCATTGCGTGCATAAATTTTTATGATGTTGTCCTGATCCATAATAAAAACCTCCTGTCGTGATCATGTTTTACGTGGTTGTTCAGGAGAATTATCCTGAAGGATTACGAAACAGATTTATTTAACCGAATGCGGATTGCAAATATCCGATTAGCTGTGCATATTATACCATTAATTTCAAAAAAATGAAATAATATAATACAAAATATATAAAAAATATTCAAAAGATCAAGCATATTTGTTAAAAAATATCCAATATCATGAAAACTTTGACAAAAGGATCATTACTATAGAGTGAAAGTATTTGTGAGTACGTAGTAAATTGGAAAGAGAGTGTCATATGTATTATTGAGTATAAAAAAGAGGAGGAGAATCCCTATGGATCCTCCCCCTGTGAGAGTGAGTCAATGTCAGCCTTCAATAGATACATATTTATCAGCTTCAATCTCTTCAGCTGCTTTTTTCGGAATAGAAAGTCTCAGAACACCGTTCTCAAATTTTGCATGGACATCTTCGTTTTTTACACCATTACCAACATAGAAGCTTCTGCTTGTGCTGCCGGCATAACGTTCACGGCGGATATAATTGCCTTTCTTGTCTTCCTCGTCTTTGTCAAGACCCTTGGCAGCGGAGATGGTAAGATAACCATCCTTCAGCTGTACCTGTACTTCATCTTTCTTAAATCCTGGAAGATCTACATCCAGCTCATAGCCTTTATCTGTTTCACGTACATCAGTTTTCATGATATTTTTTGCATGTTTGCCATAAAGAGGGTTCTTTCCGCTAAAGAAATTATCTCTGAATCCAAAATCATCCATCCAGTCATCAAATAAGTTTTCTCCAAATACACTCGGGAACATCATAAGTCATTTCTCCTTTCAAATTGAAAAGCCGTTCCGGTGGATCAAGAAATCCAACTGTTGCCGGTATATAGTTACCACTTCGGGTTATTCCGCAGTGGTGATCGTTTGGTTTTATTCTGAACATCTGGAAGTTCTTTTTTATCTCCTTCTTTGTTCTATATGTAATATAACACTTGTTGCTAGCAAAGTCAAGAGGTGAGTGCTAAAAAATTGTGAAGAATTTGTGTTAAGTAAAATGAAAAACTAATTTCCACCTTTAGCCCCTTATGTTCTTATATTAAAAAGCGAATCGGACAAGGACTGAAAATCTTATGCAGATTGAACATTCTGCAATGTTATAATAACTTTAAAGCATAGAAAAAATCAAAAAAATCAATATAATAAGGCATATAGACAAAATGTATTAAAAAAATTTTTCGTACATTCTTCTGAGTTGAACAGACGATAGAAAGACAGTATTCATGAGTATGCAGGTAAAGCAAAATGTAAATGAAAAAGTACAGGAGGAGAGAATAATGCAGAAAAAATATGCAGATTTTAAGCTTGGGGTACCGGATTATGTAACAGTGGAAACAGAAGAGGAGAGACTTGTGTGCCAGGGAGGGCAGACGACAGTAGCTGCCGGTGCAACTACTGTGGAATTTCAGAACGCAGGTGAACATGAGGATATATTTGTCACATCCGAGGATGCAGTGAGATGTGTGAAACTGAGATGGAACTACAAGATCCCGAAATCCGCCAGATTTCTGGGAGATGCCTGGGAACGTACCTATGGTGATGCGGAATGGCATGGAATGAGCGGAAACCGTTATCTGCCATGGTATTTTCTGGCGAAGCTTTCTGAGAAGGTTCTCTGCTTTGGCGTAAAGGTCCGTCCTTCTGCTATGTGCTGCTGGCAGGTGGATACCAAAGGAATTACTTTGTTTCTGGATGTTCGCTGCGGAAATACAGGAGTACAGCTGAAAGGAAGAAAGCTGTGTGCCGCACAGATCGTCTGCATGGAAGCAGAAGGAGCAGATACTTTTGAAACTGCACAGAAATTCTGTGAAAAAATGTGTACAGATCCGATCTTCCCGGAGTTTCCGGTATATGGAAGCAATAACTGGTACTATGCTTACGGTGACAGCTCCGAAGAGGAGATCTTAAGTGATACCGATTATATCCTGAAACTGACCGAAGGTGTAAAAAATCCTCCGTTCATGGTCATTGATGATTGCTGGCAGGAGCATCACCGCCTGGATGAATACAACGGTGGACCATGGACAAAAGGCAATGACAGATTTCCGGATATGAAAGGTCTTGCAGACAAGCTGGAGAAAAAAGGTGTCCGCCCGGGTATCTGGGTCCGTCTGCTTCTTAATGAAGATGAGAATATCCCGAATGAGTGGAGGATTTCCTATAATGACTGTCTCGATCCGTCCCACCCGGATGCACTGGAATATATCCGTAAAGATATCGAGAGGATCTGTGATTGGGGATACACGCTGATCAAGCATGATTTTTCTACCTTTGATCTCTTTGGAAAATGGGGATTTGAGGCGAATTTAAGAGACAATTCCATGGAGAAATGGCATTTTTATGATCAGACCAAAACCAGCGCAGAAATCGTAAAAATGCTTTATCAGGAGATTTATGATGCTTCCCGGAGCAACAACGCAGTGATCATCGGCTGCAATACTATCGGACATCTCGGCGCAGGCCTGATGCATCTGAACCGGACCGGTGACGATACCAGCGGACGTATCTGGGAGCGTACCAGACGAATGGGCGTAAATACGCTGGCATTCCGTCTTCCGCAGCACAATACGTTTTACCATATTGATGCAGACTGTGTCGGTATTTTCGGAATGATCCCATGGGAGAAAAATCGTCAGTGGGCAGACGTTCTTGCAAAGAGCGGTACACCACTGTTTGTATCCGCAAAACCTGGAGTTTTGAATCCGGAGGAATTTGAGGAGCTGCATCAGATCATGCTGCGTGCATCAGAACAGGAAGAGCATTTTGTTCCGCTTGACTGGGAAGAAATCGACTGCCCGGAGGTATGGGGAGAAAACGGCGAAACTATCACTTATGACTGGTTTGACAACGAAGGTCCGACCATGGATGCTACGGTGGAGTACTATAATGCCAAGGTAGTTGTTCCGTAAATCAGGAAAAGTGGTTCAGCAATCCAGAAGATCCTCGGCATGATGATATTTTTCCCGGTATTCCCGTGGCGTCATGCCGGTTTCTTTTTTGAAGGCACGGGAAAAGGCAAATGGATTTTGATATCCGCAGGAGAACGCCACGCTGGAGACAGGGATATCCGTGATGGTCAGAAGCTCCCGGGCGTTGATGATCTTGGCTGAAGTCAGGAATGCTTGGGGTGTGGTTCCAAGATGTTTTTTAAAAAGTCCGTAAAGGTGGCTGCGGCTGATATGGAGATAGTCAGCAACATCTGTCACAGTGATATTCTGTAGCGGACTTTTTTTGATGTAATCAACAGCCTGTGTGATGTAAAAATTCTCATTGGATTCCATGGTGGTGTAGGAAGCATGAAATTCTTCCTCCAGCAGGGCAATGATCCGGTAAAGACCGCTCTGGATATAGGCCTCACCGGAAGGCGTCAGTTGTGGATGAGCCATCATTTCAAGAATAGTTTCCTGATATGGAAGAACCGAATTCAGCTGCTGGACCGGAGTTTCCCCGGTAAGATGGCAGTGTTCGCAAAGCGTTGGAGCGTTTTCCCCGTTGAAACAGATCCAGATATAAGTCCAGGGATCAGAAGGTTCCGCTTTGTAGAGAGAGCTGGTCACAGGAGGAATGAAAAAGCACTGTCCGGCTTTCAAGGTATATTTCCGGTTGTTCATATAGAAATATCCCTGTCCGCTCAGCACAAAATGGATGGTGTAATATCGCCGGACACCAGGGCCGTAGGACTGTTCCGGTGTACATTTTTCCCAGCCGCAGGAAATAAGATGAAGTTCTTTTGATGAAGTCTGGCGGTTCATGACCTGCTTGTTTTTCATGAGAGTTTTCTGCCTTTCGATATATGGTTATTATAAGTAATATCAGTTTAAAATATTTGATCTGAGGTGTAAAGAACAAAGATGAACTGATAGGACAAAAGACAGTTGCCGTGCGATAAACGTGTGGCAGCTGTTTTTCTGTTTTCTGCAAAAATTCAGACGTAATGCAGGCATTGTCTTGACACTTGTAAAAGAAAAAGGTTTACCACCAGGAAAAATATCGTTATAATAGGAGAAACGCAGTTTCTCTGCGGCAAAAATATAACGGTCCGGGAGATATCTGTGTCAGAAATATTGCTTATCCGGTGATATATCAGATGATATGAGGAATTTTCCGGTATGTAATAAGAAGGGAGAAAGATATGGCATATTTAGGTGAAGAGATCAAAAAACTTGGTTTTGGCCTTATGAGACTTCCGCAGAAATCAGAAGGTGTGATCGATGTGGAGCAGACCAAAGTCATGGTGGACAAATTTATGGAAGCCGGATTTACATATTTTGATACAGCATGGGCTTATGCAGGAAGCGAAGATGCTATCCGCGAAGCGCTGGTAGAGCGTTATCCGAGAGAAAAATATCAGTTAGCCACCAAGATGGCAGCCTGGATCAACTGCAAGACAAGAGATGAAGCTCTTGCACAGTTTAAAACATCTCTGGAGAGAACAAAGGCAGGATATTTCGACTTTTATCTTCTCCACAATCTTGGAGAGCACAGAACAAAATATTTTGATGAGTACGGTTTATGGGACTGGATCCATGAACAGAAGGAAGCCGGTCTGATCAGACATGCAGGATTTTCGTTCCACTCCACACCGGAGGAGCTGGATGCACTTCTCACTGCACATCCGGAAATGGAATTTGTACAGCTGCAGATCAATTACGCAGACTGGGAAAATCCGGTGATCCAGTCAAGAGCCTGCTACGAGGTAGCCAGAAAACATGGAAAACCGGTCATTATCATGGAACCTGTAAAAGGCGGCATGCTTGCAACTCCGCCGGAAGCAGTGGAAAAGCTTCTGAAGGAAGCAGAGCCGGAAGCATCCACAGCATCCTGGGCGATCCGTTTTGCGGCAAATCTGGAAGGCGTGATCACCGTACTTTCCGGAATGAGCAATGTTGCACAGATGGAGGATAACCTTTCCTTTATGAAGGATTTCAATGGCCTTACTGACAGTGAGAAGGAGACTCTTGATAAGGCAAGAGAGGCTATGAGCAAAATTCCTCTGATCCCATGTACAACCTGTAACTACTGTGCAAAGGTCTGTCCGATGGAAATCGGAATTTCCGGTTCTTTTACAGCAATGAATTATCTGACATTGTACGGAAATAAAGCCGCCGCAGCGCATCAGGAAGACTGGCTGGTAGTCAGTCATGGCAGAAAGCGTGCAGATGAATGTATAAAATGCGGACAGTGTGAGGAAGTATGTCCGCAGCATATTTCCATCCGCGAGGAACTTGAGAAAGTAAGCGAGGCTTTTTGCAAATAAAGGAACTGATCCGGCAGGAAGCGGATCAGGGTAAGGAGAGAGTTTAAAAATGGAAAAATTCAAAGCATTTCTAAAACGGAAGGATATCGAGATCTCTCTGAAGAGATATGGTATCGATGCACTGGGAGCTATGGCACAGGGACTTTTCTGTTCCCTGCTGATCGGTACGATCATCAACACCATTGGCACACAGTTTCACATTCCGTTTCTGACTATGGCAGTTGCCACAGTCAATGATACCCAGTATACAGTAGGTTCTCTGGCATCTGCCATGAGTGGCCCTGCCATGGCAGTAGCCATCGGTTACGCCTTGCATTGCCCGCCGCTGGTATTGTTTTCGCTGATCACCGTTGGATTTGCCTCCAACGCACTTGGCGGAGCAGGCGGTCCTCTGGCTGTACTGTTTGTTGCCATTGTTGCAGCTGAGATCGGTAAGGCAGTTTCAAAGGAAACAAAGATCGATATCCTTGTAACGCCTCTTGTAACCATCGGTGTGGGCGTAGGTCTTTCCGCATGGTGGGCACCTGCCCTTGGAAAAGCTGCTATGAAGGTAGGAAGCGTGATCATGTGGGCAACAGATCTGCAGCCATTCTTTATGGGAATCCTGGTTTCTGTATTTGTTGGAATCGCACTGACGCTGCCGATCTCTTCTGCTGCGATCTGCGCGGCTCTGGGACTTACCGGACTGGCAGGTGGCGCTGCAGTAGCGGGCTGCTGTGCGCAGATGGTAGGTTTTGCGGTCATGTCCTTCAGGGAAAACAAATGGGGCGGTCTTGTCTCTCAGGGAATTGGAACTTCCATGCTCCAGATGGGTAATATTGTCAGAAATCCAAGGATCTGGATCGCTCCAATCGTAACATCTGCTATCACAGGACCTATTGCAACCTGCTTGTTCAGGCTTCAGATGAACGGAACTGCTGTATCCTCAGGAATGGGTACCTGCGGTTTTGTAGGTCAGATCGGTGTGTATACAGGATGGATGAATGATATTGCAGAAGGAACCAAGACAGCTGTTACAGCTATGGACTGGGCGGGACTTTTTCTGATATCTTTTATTCTCCCGGCAGTTCTCTGCCCGTTGATCAATATGTTTGTACGTAAGCTCGGATGGGTGAAAGATGGAGATATGACGCTGTCATAAGCTATATCAGATCTTACTTTAAAATCAAAAAAGAGTATCACAGGAACTCATGGATAGTGATGAGCTTTGTGATACTCTTTTATTTTAACTTTTATGCTACATGTGATCCGGTGGCATTACTCCGTTCCAGTCCACAGGCCTTTGCATATTCATGGAGTTTCTCTTTTGCGGAATAATTCAGATTCTGAGGAACTTGGATCTGAATGGTTACATACTGATCACCGCGGACGGAAGGGTTCTTCATGGAAACAATGCCTTTTCCTCTCAGGCGGATCTTGGAACCGGACTGCATACCTTCCCTGATCTTACAGATAACATTTCCGTAAAGGGTGGGAACGGTGGCTTCACCGCCGAAAACAGCGGTTGTGTAAGGAATAGAAATGGTGGTATAAACATCCGATCCCTTTCGTTCATAGCCAGGACGTGTTCCTACGGTAACCTTCAGAAGAAGGTCACCAGGCTCACCGCCGCCGGTTCCGGGCATGCCTTTTCCTTTCAGACGGATACTCTTGCCGGTATCAATACCTGCCGGAATATGAATCTGAAGTGTCTGCGGTGCACCGGAGCTTCCGTCCGGACCGGACAGAGAGATCCTTTTATCTGCACCAAAAGCTGCCTCATCAAAGGTAACGTTGATGCTGGCCTTCACATCAGAGCCTTTTTGCGGAAAATCCTGTTGATGGAATCCGCCGAAGCCGTTGCCACTGTGAAAGCCACTTCCGCCAAATCCACTGTGAAAGCCGCCACCGTTACCGGTGAAATGCTCATATGTGCCATTGCTGCCGAAACCGCGGCTTTCGCCGTGACTGCCGTGGAACATATTTCCGAAGATATCACCAAAAATATCGTCCATATTTTCACCGTTAAAATGAAATTCCTGATAGCTGCCATTGCCGCCACCCTGGAATCCGCCGAATCCACCGGCACCTGCGCCGGCTCCAGGATCAGCTCCTGCTTCAAATGCGGCATGACCAAACTGATCATACATTTTTTTCTTCTTTGGATCACTTAAGACATCGTAGGCTTCGTTTACTTCTTTAAATTTATCTGCGGCATCTGCATTACCGGCGTTTGTATCCGGATGATATTTTTTGGCCAGTTTACGATAGGCTTTTTTTATTGTTTTTTCATCTGCGTTCCGGTCAATGCCCAGAACATCGTAATAATCTCTTTTTACTGCCATGGTATTCACCTTCCCTTATATTATAGTCTGCAGCGTCCCGGATGATCGATCTGTCCTCTCAGAGGACAGATCTCCCGGACTGTCATATATTGAACGTATGCGTATAAAATTCCCCGGGAAAAATCCCGGGGGCATTACTTTTATCTTGTTCTATATGTAATATAACACTACTAATTAAAAGTGTCAATACCTGCATTACGGAAAAGAACATTTTAGACTGCAATAAGAGATATGATTCTTACAGCTATCAGCTGAAAATATGATATAATACTACCATAAATTCCGGTGCGGTCTGCTCAGTAAATAAAAAACAGAGAGAGCCGCAGATCAGAGAAAGATCCAAAAAAGAAAAGGAGGCGTATAATATGAGAAAAAGCACTCTTCTGTCCAATATAAAGGCAGTAAAAAGGCTGGTACTTCTGACACTTATACTGGCAGCAGCTTTTCCGTCGACGATCCGGGAGGCAAAGGCAGCAGCAGGAACCACTTTTAAAGTCAAAGTCACAGATGGATACCTGGCTCTCCGGAGTGAGAAGGCTTTTGACAAAGGCAATGAGATCGGACAGCTGAATACAGGAGATCTTGTGGAAGTTACAAATCGGAAGGACGCTACCTACTGGTATGCATACGTGCCAAGACTGGATAAATCCGGATATTTGGACAAAAATTATATCCAGATAGCAGAGAACGCCACAGCTTCCAACGATTCCTGGACAGTAAAGGTAAAAAAAGGCTATCTGGCTCTTCGAAGTACCGCAGCTTACAATGACAGTAACGAGATCGGACGTCTGAATACCGGAGATGTCGTTCTTGTAAAGGACAGCAGTGATTCTACTTACTGGTACGTATATGCTCCGGGGCTTGATAAATCCGGATATGTGGATAAACGGTATATTTACAACAGTGGTCTGTGGACAGTTAAAGTAGAAACTGGTTATCTTGCCCTTCGCAACAAGGCAGCCTATAATGAAAGCAATGAGATCGGACAGCTGAATACCGGTGACACGGTTCAGGTGAAGGACACCAGCAACGATCAGTATTGGTATGTATATGTTCCGCAGCTGGATAAGACCGGTTATGTTGACAGGAACTATCTTACCGGAGGCTCAGGTACGACAACTCCATCCATGACTGTTAAAGTGGAAAGCGGCTATCTGGCTCTGCGCAGTACAAAGGCGTATGACAAGGACAATGAGATCGCCCAGCTGAATAACGGAGATACGGTAGAAGTCATTGAGAAGAAAGACAGTACTTACTGGTATGTATATGTTCCGAAGCTTGGAAAAGAAGGATATGTAGATAAGAACTACCTTAAATAAAATAAAAAGATAAAGGATGCTTGTTGCCGGATCTGCCTGAAGAGGAATAGAAAGCCGGAACAAGAAACGGGGAGGCAGAAAGATGACTCTGGCACAGCTCAGATATACCATAGCAATTGCAAAAGCCGGATCTATGAACGAGGCAGCAAAAAGCCTTTATATTTCTCAGCCCAGTCTTTCCACGGCAATCCGGGAGCTGGAAGCAGAAACCGGTGTTGAGATCTTCCGAAGAACGAACCGAGGAATCGCCGTAACGCCTGCAGGCGAAGAATTTCTGGGGTATGCAAGGCAGGTGGTGGAACAGTACGAACTGATGGAAGCCAAATATATTTCCAAGGAACAGTCACGCAAAAAATTCAGTGTTTCCATGCAGCATTATACCTTTGCAGTTAATGCTTTTGTGGAGCTGGTAAAGCAATTCGGCATGGATGAGTACGAATTTGCGGTCCACGAGACCAAGACGCATCAGGTCATCGAGGATGTCCGTAATTTCAAGAGTGAGATCGGGATCCTCTACGTAAATGATTTTAACCGTAAGGTACTTACAAAAATGTTTCACGAGTATGGTCTGGAGTTTCACGAACTTCTCAACTGTCGGATCTACGTTTATATGTGGAAGGGGCATCCTCTGGCGAAGCGTGAGAAGATCACGCTGGAAGAACTGAAGGAATATCCGTGTCTGTCCTTTGAACAGGGAGGAAATAACTCCTTTTATTTTGCTGAGGAGGTTTTGAGCACCTATGAATACAAACGGCTGATCAAAGCCGATGACAGGGCTACTATGCTGAACCTGATGGTAGGACTGAATGGATACACCTTATGCTCCGGTATTATCTGTGAGGATCTTAATGGTTCCGATTACTGTGCTGTGAAGCTGGATTCCGATGAGATCATGACAATTGGTTATGTTGCCAGAAAGGGTGTTAACATCAGTGCCCTTGGGAAAAAATATCTGGAGGAGATTTCCAGATATAAGGATAAAGCACTGAAATAAGAGAAAATAAAATCTGACAGATCACTGCCGGAGAAGACGGGAAAAGCTTCTGGTATTTATGATACCGGAGGGCTGTTTCTCTGTGTATTCTCAGATACGTAGCGATGCGTATCATGCAGGAATCTGTCAGATTTTTATTTACATTAAAAGTTTTTGGCAGTGGAAATTTTATTCTGCAAGCCGATCACACACGGATTACAAAACCATCCTTACGCGGTTTGGCTGTTGGATACTCACAGTCACGGTATCCAAGAACACAGTGGCCCACGCCGATATATTCCTCTGGAACACCCCACTGCTTCTTCAGCTCTTTTCCTTCCTCGGAGTCAAAAACTTCTCTTGCACGGTGAATCCAGCAGGAGTCCACGCCGAGAGCATGTGCGGCATTCATGAGATTTCCCATCACAAGACTTCCGTTTTCCACACAGGTGCCCATTTTGCTGTCGGAAAAGACAATGATCACAGTTGGGGCGCCGTAAAACGGATCTGAGGTGCTGCCCATAACAGCTGCGTTCATTTTGGAAAGCCTTGCAACCAGCTCCGGATCCTGTGTCACTACCATAAGAGTGCTCTGCTGTCCCATGCCGCTGGGGGAATATTTTCCTGCTTCCAGGATCGTATCCAGAGTTTCTTTCGGAACAAGCTCTTTTTTGTAGGCGCGGATGCTTCTGCGTTCTAACAGGTTTTTGATGCTTTCATTCATGATCATTACCTCCTGATGTTAAATTTTGTTGAAAATATTTTCTGCAAAAGAAAGTAAATTTCTTTTTATTCTGATAAAAACCATTATAACGCAGATGATTATAGTTTCCAATAGATAGAAGGATATAACTTTACAATTTATAAAGAAATATTATATAATCTGGTTATGATATTCCTGCGGCGGATGCGGGAGAATTTCGGGTGGAGATACAGAGACAGAATAGTTAAGACAGAAAATATGAGGTGCCAGATGGAAAAGATTCGGAAACATTTTTATTTTTCAGGAAGAGTACAGGGAGTAGGCTTTCGTTACCGCTCCTATTATATTGCACAGTCCATGGGACTAACCGGCTGGGTGCGGAATCTCTGGGATGATCGTGTGGAAATGGAAGTACAGGGAACCAGAGAAGAAATCCGGGAGATGGTAGAACGCCTTTCTCAGCAGAGCTTTGTGGAGATCGAGGGGATTGAAGCGAGGGAAATTCCACTGGAGGAGGAGTTTGGCTTTCATGTGAGAGGATAGTGAAATGGCCGGTTCATTCCAGCTCCAGTGCCAGATACAACAGAACAGCGTCCCGGAATTTTCGGGGATTAAGACCACATTTTTTATAAATGTGGTTTAATTTATATTGAAGAGTATTTTTGTGGAGAAAAAGCTTCTCTGCGGCATCAGCCAGAGACATTTCCAGGGAAAAATAAGTTCACAGAAGGTTCTTTTCATCCGGGGACAGCTGATAACCAAACAGCAGAACAGTTATTTGGCTGCAGAGCTGCGCAGAAAATATCCGCCTGACACGTAAATGAACATTTCACGTTTCCGGTACACGGAATGATAGAACGGAGAGTACGGATATCAGCTTTACATAAAAATCATACAGGAGGAAAATAAAATGAAGGTAGTAACAGCGATCGATTCTTTTAAGGGCAGTATGACATCCATGGAGGCAGGTTTTGCAGCTGCTGAAGGTATCCATCGTGTGGATGCGGACGCAGAAGTTCAGGTAAGACCACTGGCAGACGGTGGAGAGGGAACCGTGGAAGCCCTTGTCGCAGGAATGAACGGAAAAACAGAGCACGTAAAGGTTACGGGGCCTCTTGGCGAGCCGGTGATCTGTGAGTATGGCATCATCGAAAGCACAAAGACCGCAGTGATCGAAATGGCTGGTGCAGCAGGGATCACGCAGGTGCCGGACGAAAAAAGAAATCCTCTTTATACCACAACCTACGGTGTCGGTGAGGTGATCAAGGACGCCATCGAAAAAGGCTGCCGCAGATTTATTGTGGGTATCGGCGGAAGCGCCACCAATGACGGTGGTGTGGGAATGCTTCAGGCACTTGGCTATGCATTTCTGGATAAAGACGGAAAGCAGGTCCTTCCGGGAGCAAGGGGCCTGAAAGACATCACAGAGATCACAGCTGCCTATGTGATCCCGGAGCTTGCAGAATGTAAATTCCGTGTTGCCTGTGATGTCACAAATCCTCTTTGCGGAGAGCTTGGATGCAGTGCCATCTACGGACCGCAGAAGGGTGCTACACCGGAGATGATCCAGGACATGGATCAGTGGCTGGGTGCTTACGCAGAGCTTGCAAAGGAGCGTTTTCCGAAAGCAGATCCAAAGTATCCGGGAACAGGTGCTGCCGGCGGAATGGGATTTGCATTCCTGACCTTTACCGATGCAGTCCTGGAATCCGGGATTAACATCGTACTGGATGAGACAAAACTTGAGGACTACATCAAAGACGCGGATTTTGTGATCACAGGTGAGGGACGTATGGATGGACAGACAGCCATGGGAAAAGCGCCGGTAGGTGTTGCAAAGCTTGCAAAGAAATATGGCAAAAAAGTGATCGCCTTTGCAGGTGCCGTACAGCGTGACGCAAGAGCCTGCAACGATGCAGGGATCGATGCCTTTTTCCCGATCCTCCGCGGAGTGGTAACTCTGGATGAGGCCATGAAAAATGAGAATGCAAAGCAGAATCTGGCAGATACTGCAGAGCAGGTTATCAGACTGATGAAATAAATAAAAGGCATATGATCCGTAAATTTCAAGATTCCTGCAGAAATACAGAGCGTGAGTGTCTGATCTGCTGTAAGAATAAATTTGGTGAAAGACGCTGAGAAGACATTGGATGATAATACAAAAAAGACAGGCCACCTCAGAAGCCTGTCTTTTTTGTGGTTTATAATTTGTAAAAATAAGGGAGCTGTAACCGGATTAAATCAATTTATGGGGATTTCAGTCTTATCCTTCGATCGGCTCAAAATCCACAGCGCCATGCTTGCACAGCGGGCAGATGATATCTTCCGGAAGTTCATCGCCTTCATAGATGTATCCGCAGACTTTGCATACCCAGCCTTTTTTGCCTTCGGTCTGTGGCTTTGGCTTTACATGTTTCTGGTAGTAGGTGTAAGTCATGGTATCCTGATCGCTCATGACACGGGCCTCTGTGACGCTGCAGATGAACATTCCGTGAGTGCCGAGATCCACATAGTTTTCTACCTTCAGGGACATGAAAGCATTGATATATTTGTCCAGGAATACCAGGCCGTTGTCGGAGTGGTTTACTTTCTGTCCGGCAAATTTATCGGTGTTTCTGCCGGACTGGAAGCCGAACTGCTCAAAAACAGAGAACGGAGCATCTGTGGACAGGCAGTTTACGTTCATGATACCGGTCTGCTGGATCACGTGGTGAGAGTAGTTTGCCTTGTTGATGTTGACAGCCACGCGATATGGGTTGTCGGTAAGCTGTGTAACGGTATTGACGATCAGACCGTTGTCCTTTTTGCCATCGTTGGAGGTTACCACATAGAGGCCGTAACCGATGCGGAACAGAGCAGTCATATCATTCTTGTTGGCAAGATCATCGCTTTTTGCAATGTATTCCTGGCAGAGCTCATCAGCCATAGCTTCCATCTGCCTGCGGTTTTCTTCATTTACTGCAGACATGATCTTAACTGTGGTATTCAGCCAGCTGATCTTTTTGCATTTGGAAAGCATTTCTTTCATAACCTTCGCTGCCAGCGGTGCCCAGGTTCCGTTTTCAATCAGTCCTACCGTGCGGTTCTGGAAGTTGTGCTCTGTCAGACGGGTAATAAAGTCGTTCATAAACGGATAGATGCCTGCATTATATGTGGTGGTTGCGAGAACCAGCTTGGAGTAACGGAAAGCATCGCTCAGTGCCTGGGACATATCGTCTCTTGCAAGATCATAGACAACAACGTTTGGACATCCTTTGCTGCGGAATTTATCGGCCAACTGCTGAACGGCCATTTTTGTATGACCGTATACAGAAGTGTAGGCGATCACGATTCCGTCATCCTCCGGTGTGTAGGAAGACCAGGTATCATAGAGACTGATATAATGTCCAAGATCTTCAGTAAGAACCGGTCCGTGGAGCGGGCAGATGGTCTGGATATCCAGAGCTGCGGCTACTTTCAGAAGGTTCTGCACCTGCACACCATATTTTCCAACGATGCCGATATAGTATCTTCTTGCCTCATCGTCCCATGGTTCCTCTGCATCCAGGGCACCGAATTTTCCGAAGCCGTCTGCGGAAAAAAGAACCTTTTCTGTGCTGTCATAAGTGACCATAACCTCCGGCCAGTGAACCATCGGTGCAAATACAAAAGTCAGATCGTGTTTTCCAAGGGAAAGGGTTCCGCCGTTATCTACGATGATCTGATGACCTTCCAGATCCAGGTCAAAGAAGTTCTGCATCATGGCGAAGGCTTTTTTGTTGGAAACAACGCTGGTGTCCGGATAAGCCTTCAGGAAGTTTGCGATGTTGGCTGCGTGATCCGGTTCCATATGCTGTACGATCAGATAATCCGGTTTCCGGTCACCCAGAACTTTCTGGATATTATCAAGCCATTCGTGAGTAAAATTTGCATCTACCGTATCCATAACCGCAATTTTTTCGTCCAGGATCACATAGGAGTTGTAGGACATGCCGTTCGGCACTTTGTACTGGCCCTCAAAAAGGTCAACCTGATGATCATTAACGCCTACATATTTGATGGTATCTGTGATTTTCATGAGCGATTCCTCTTTTCTTTCTATGGTGGATTTATTTATATGCTTCAGTGATTTGTTTGTTTCTTAACTTTGATAAAAATATAACAGAAATTGACAACAAAAACTGTTGCAAATACAACAAAACAGGAAAAATTTCCAGACTTTACATTTTTTTCGTGCTGGTATAAAATCAGAAATATGCAGCAAAATAAAATGCGGATATTTGCTTTGAGAGTCCTCTTACATAGTCTTGTATGCAAAGAGGAAAGTACAGATATGCGGAAGAGTATTTTGCCGGTGGGAGGAAAATTTATGGAGCATATCACTTTATTTACGGATATTTTGCCCGAAGAACAGGAAAGAATGCGTGTCTGCTTTAAAGTCCGGGAGAAAGTTTTTCAGAATGGAGAAACCATCATGGAATATTCCAGCTCCATGAAAAAGATCGGTCTGATCCAGGAGGGAAGAGCAGTTCTCTACTGCTGTGACGAGGATGGAAATGAGTATGTCATCGATGAACTGAATAGGGACAGTGTATTTGGCGAACCGTTTCTGCTTCCGTCAGATTCCCAGCATTATTATGTATGTGCTACTACCGTGACGAAGGTGCTGTTTATTGATTATGAGCATGTGATCAAGCGCTGTGAAAATGCCTGTCATCATCACAGCCAGATGGTCAGTAATCTTCTGCAGATGACAGCCCTCCGTTCCAGGCAGCAGACGGATCGGATATACATGCTTTCACGATCCTCCACCAGAAAGAAGCTGATAGCCTATCTGCATTCTCTGGCTGCGGAAAAAAATGCCGGGAAATTCAAGCTGCCCATGTCCTATACCGCACTGGCCCAGTACTTAAGTGTGGACCGTAGTGCCATGATGCGGGAGATCAAAAATCTTTCGGATGAGGGTGTGATCCGAAGAAACGGACGGAATGTGGAGCTGCTTAAATAGAGGAGAAGATCATCATGAATGTTACAGTAAGAAAATACGAAGAAAAAGATCTTCCGGATCTGATCCGGATATGGAATGAGGTTGTAGAAGACGGTGTGGCTTTTCCACAGGAAGAATGCCTTAACGAAGAGACAGGAAAAGCTTTTTTTTCAGAACAGACCTATACAGCTGCAGCAGTAGATGCGGAAAGCGGAAAAGTTTACGGACTTTACATTCTTCATCCGAATAATATCGGAAGATGCGGTCATATCTGTAACGCCAGCTATGCGGTAAGCAGAGATTCCAGAGGACTTCACATAGGAGAAAAGCTGGTATCCGACTGTCTGACTCGGGGAAAAGAGCATGGTTTTGGTGTCCTGCAGTTTAATGCGGTTGTGGCCTGCAATGTTCCTGCAAGAAATCTTTATGAGAGACTTGGATTTACCCAGCTTGGCGTGATCCCGAAGGGGTTCCGTATGAAGGATGGACATTATGAGGATATCTGTCCGTATTATCATGAACTGTAAGAGAATTTTGAAAGGATTTTTAAATGAAAAATCTTCAGATCACTGCATACATGCAGCATTTTATACGGCAGCAGGTCATGCCGGGAGACATCTGTATCGATGCAACAATGGGAAATGGCAATGACACGGCTCTGTTAAGCCAGCTTGCAGGAAAAAGGGGACGGGTTCTGGCTTTTGACATTCAGAAGCAGGCACTGGAACATACGAAGGAGCGACTGAAAAGAGATAACTGTCCGGAAAATTATCAGCTTCTTCTGGAGTCTCATGAGAATATGGATGTTTATGCAGAAGAAGAAACCGTGTCCTGCATCACCTTTAATCTGGGATATCTTCCCGGCGGAGACCATTCGGTGGCGACCAGAGCAGACAGCAGCAAAAGAGCGGTAGAAAGCGGACTTAAGCTTCTGAAAAAAGGCGGACTTATGACACTTTGCATTTACAGTGGCGGGGATACGGGATATCAGGAACGGGATGAGATGCTTGCGTTTATCCGTCAGCTGGATCCTCATAAATATCTGGTGATCCTGTCGGAATATGCAAACCGGCCTAATGATCCGCCCATACCGGTGCTGATCATCAAACTGCAATGAATACATAAATCGGTTACTGTCCGAAATACAGGACACAGAGCCCGGAGGGAGCTATCATGAATGATTACATATATTATTATCTGCTTGCAGTCAATATCCTGGCCTTTGTGCTTTTCGGAGTTGACAAGCAGAAAGCCCGTCGTAATAAATGGCGGATCCCGGAGAAGACCTTGATCTTAAGTGCTGTCATCGGTGGCAGCGTCGGGGCGATCCTTGGCATGAGATTTTTTCACCACAAAACCCGAAAAGCCAGATTTGCAATTGGTGTACCGGTGATACTGCTGGTGCAGATTGGTGTGGTGTGCCTGGTACAGTGGGTGATGAAGTAAAACTATGAAGGCAATAACTATAAATGCAATAACCATAAATACAATACCTGTCTGAAAAAAATAAGACAGCTGTCACAGGACAGAGGAGAGACCAATACTCCACGCCTGGGGCAGCTGTTATTTTTTTCATAAAAGGATGCTCAAAAATTCCTTCTTGACAAATACTTTTATGATGATATAATTTGATAATCAAAATATTTTAAGATAAAAGATAATTCAGAGAACAGCAGTACAGATTTATACAGACTGATTTAAGACAGATATCATGGAGAAAAATATGACAGGTAAAATATGTGGAACCGGTTCGTGGGCACCGGACAGAGTGTGGGATAACAACGATCTGGCAAAGATGGTGGAAACCAGTGATCAGTGGATTCGGGAAAGAACCGGTGTGGTACAGAGACATATTGCAAAAGAGGACGAAGATACTGTGACGATGGCAGCGGGGGCAGCATTAAAAGCTCTGGAAGACGCAGAAATGAAGGCAGAAGAAATCGATCTGATCCTTGTGGCAACCATTTCTCCAACAGAGATCATGCCCTGTGTGGCATGTGGGGTGCAGGAGCGGCTCGGAGCGGAAAAGGCTACCTGCTTTGATCTGAACGGCGCCTGCACAGGATCTCTTCTGGCACTGAACACTGCGCAGGCATACCTGGCCCAGGGAATATATAGGAATGCCCTTGTGATCGGAGCGGAAAAACTATCCGGTTTAACGGACTGGACAGATCGTGGCACCTGCATTCTTTTCGGGGATGGTGCGGGAGCAGTCGTGCTGAGAGCAGAAGAGGGTGGAAGCTATGCACAGGTAACCCATTCCATTGGAAAAAAAGGCGGTGCACTTACCTTACAGAGCAGAAATCAGATCCGTTATGAAAATGATCCGAAGGCAAAGGAAACTTACATACAGATGAACGGAAAGGAAGTGTTCAGCTTTGCCGTGAGCAAGGTACCGGAGGCTGTGAAGGAGCTTCTTTCCCGAGAGCAGGTTTCCTGTGAAGATATCAGTTATTATCTTCTCCACCAGGCAAATGAGCGGATCATCCGTTCCGCAGCAAGGCGGCTGGGCGAAGACATTTCCAAGTTCCCTATGAATATGGACAGATACGGCAATACTTCTTCCGCAAGTCTTCTTATCCTCCTGGATGAGATGAAAAAAAACGGAAAACTGCAGCGGGGTGACAGAATGGTCCTTGCAGGCTTCGGCGGTGGACTGACGTACGGAGCAAGCCTGATCGAGTATTAAAGCCCCTGTTAATGAATTGTTAAAATAAGGCTACGTAGTGAATGCGGATGTTTTTATCCGCTTGATCCAAATAAACCGCGGATGCTTTTATCCGCTTGATTTAATTTTCCGGAGGTAAAAGATGAAAACAAGAGTTACAGAATTACTTGGTATTGAATATCCCATCATCCAGGGCGGTATGGCCTGGGTGGCAGATCATCACATTGCGGCAGCAGTATCCGAGGCAGGCGGCTTGGGACTGATCGCGGCGGCAAATGCACCGGCAGAGTGGGTGCGTGAGCAGATCCGTGAGGCGAAAAAACTGACAGATAAGACTTTTGGTGTAAACATCATGCTGATGAGTCCAAGTGCCGATGAGGTTGCGAAGATCGTAGTAGAAGAAGGGATCAAGGTAGTAACAACCGGTGCCGGAAGCCCGGAAAAATACATGGAAGCATGGAAAGCTGCCGGAGTAAAGGTGATCCCGGTTGTTGCATCTGTAGCTCTTGCAAGAAGAATGGAGCGCTGTGGCGCAGATGCAGTGGTAGCAGAGGGAACCGAGTCCGGCGGACATATCGGTGAGACAACCACTATGGCGCTGGTACCGCAGGTCGTGGATGTAGTAAAGATCCCGGTAATTGCAGCAGGTGGAATTGCAGACGGTCGTGGGATCGCGGCAGCCTTTATGCTGGGTGCAGAAGCCGTACAGATGGGAACCCGATTTGTGGCAACAGAGGAATGTCACGTACATGAGAATTACAAACAATTCCTTCTGAAAGCCAGGGATATCGACACAAGAGTAACCGGCCGTACCACAGGTCATCCGGTCCGTACCTTAAGAAACCCTATGACAAAGGAATATCTGGAGAAAGAAGCTGCAGGTGCATCCTTTGAAGAACTGGAAATGCTGACACTTGGTGGCCTCAGGAAGGCTGTTGTTGACGGCGATGTAAAAACCGGAAGCGTTATGTCCGGACAGATCGCAGGTATGGTAAAGGATGTACCGACCTGTAAGGAGCTGATGGCAAGACTGATTAGAGAGACAAAAGAGACTGTAAAGAAAAACAGTTTTCTTGTGGAGGAATAATAAATGGGAAAAACAGCATTCATCTTTCCGGGCCAGGGTGCACAGAAGGCCGGAATGGGAAAAGATTTTTATGAGAAATACGATACAGCAAAAGATGTTTTCGACTCTGCCGGTGAGTGGCTGGATCTGGATATGAAAGCACTTTGCTTTGAAGAAAATGACAGGCTTGACCTGACTGAATATACACAGGCTGCACTGGTCACTACCTGTCTTGCCATGGAGAAGGTGGTAGAGGAGATGGGACTTCATCCAGATGTAACTGCAGGATTAAGCCTTGGCGAGTACTGCGCTATTGAAGCTGCCGGCGGCATGGAGCTGAAGGATGCTGTTACTACCGTGAGAAAAAGGGGAATCCTTATGGAGCAGGCAGTTCCGGCAGGTAAGGGAAGCATGGCAGCAGTTATGGGAATGGAGACAGAGAAGATCGAGGAAGTGCTTGCAGACATTGCAGATGTAAGCATTGCAAACTACAACTGTCCCGGCCAGATCGTGATCACAGGCCTTGCGGAGGCAGTTGCGGAAGCCTCTGAAAAGCTGAAGGCAGCCGGAGGAAGAAGAGTGATCCCGTTAAATGTCAGCGGACCGTTCCACTCCGCAATGCTTGCCACTGCAGGAAAAGAACTGGGAAAGGTTCTGGAGGGTGTCACACTTCATGAACTTAAAATCCCGTATGTGACAAACGTGACCGCAGAGTATGTGGAAGATCCGGCGGAAACAAAAGCACTTCTGGAAAAACAGATTTCTTCTTCCGTGCGCTGGCAGCAGAGTGTGGAAAATATGATCCGTCAGGGAGTAGATACATTTATTGAGATCGGACCGGGAAGAACCCTTGCCGGATTTATGAGAAAGATCGACAGAAATGTAAAAGTATATAACATCCAGACCGTAGAAGATGCAGAGAAGGTCTGCCGGGAACTGGTATAAATATTGGAAAAAAAGATAAAGAATCAAAAATAAAGCAGGCATAGTGCAGTAGACAGAAATGCCAGGTAACAAATGCGGATCACGGATGACCGCATAACATCAGAAAGGAATTCATATGTCAGAGAAAAAAATCGCAGTTGTAACAGGCGGTGCACGTGGAATCGGGAAAGCCATCGCCCTGGAGCTTGCAAAAGCAGGAAACCTTGTAGTGATCAATTATAACGGCTCAGAAGAAAAAGCCCGGGAAACAAAAGCAGAGATCGAGGCAGCCGGCGGCCAGGCAGATATCCTGCAGTGCAATGTGGCAGATTTTGATGCATGTGAAGCTTTTTTCAAAGCTGTTGCAGAGAAATACGGACGTGTTGATATCCTGGTAAATAATGCCGGAGTTACGAAGGACGGACTTCTCATGAAAATGAGTGAGGAAGATTTTTCCAGAGTTGTTGACATCAATCTGAAAGGAACCTTCAACTGCATCCGTCATGTGTCCAGAATGATGCTGAAGCAGAGAAGCGGCCGGATCATCAGCCTTTCATCGGTGGTAGGCCTTCGTGGAAATGCTGGACAGGCCAATTATGCGGCATCCAAAGCCGGGATCATCGGTCTTACAAAATCCGCTGCAAAGGAGCTGGCATCCAGAGGGATCACGGTCAACGCCATTGCACCGGGATTTATCAAAACAGACATGACGGACGTGCTTTCTGACAAAGTAAAAGAAAATATTGCGGCATCTATCCCCATGGGAAGCATGGGAACAACAGAAGACGTGGCAAAGGCAGCTGCATTTCTGGCATCAGACGGTGCACGTTACATCACAGGACAGGTACTTCGCGTAGACGGCGGAATGGCAATGTAAAGAAGGCTCCCCGGAGTCAGGAGGATAGATTGATGAAAAGACGAGTAGTAGTAACAGGACTTGGAGCAGTAACACCGATCGGAAATGATGTGGAAAGTTTCTGGAACGGAGTAAAAGAAGGAAAGGTGGGGATCAGACCGATCACCCGTTTTGATACGACCGGATACAAGGCAACACTGGCAGCAGAGCTTAAAGATTTTGTGGCAAAGGATCGCATGGATCCGAGAACTGCAAGAAGAATGGAGCCTTTTTCCCAGTATGCGGTAGCAGCTGCACTGGAAGCAGTGGAAAATTCCGGGCTTAAGATGGAAGAGGAAGATCCGTACATGGTAGGCGTTATCATCGGCTCCGGTGTGGGAAGTCTTCAGGCTACCGAGACCAATGAGAAGAAGCTTATGGAAAAAGGTCCTTCAAGAGTGGATCCGCTTCTTGTTCCGAAGATGATCACAAATATGGCAGCCGGAAATGTTTCTATCGCTACCGGCGCAAAAGGAAAATGCACCAACGTGGTAACGGCATGTGCGACAGGAACACATTGTATCGGAGATGCTTTCCGTGCCATTCAGTATGGTGATGCAGATGTAATGCTTGCCGGTGGTACAGAGGGAGCTGTTTGCCCTATCGGTATCGCAGGCTTTGCAAGCCTTACTGCACTGAGCACAAGTGAGGATCCGCTGCGTGCATCCATTCCGTTTGATAAAGACAGAGGCGGTTTTGTTATGGGCGAGGGTGCAGGTGTGGTTGTTCTGGAAGAGCTTGAGCATGCCAAAAAGAGAAATGCCAATATCCTGGCAGAGGTTGTGGGATACGGTGCAACTGCAGATGCTTTCCATATCACATCTCCGGCCGAGGACGGAAGCGGCGCCGCACGTGCTATGGAAAATGCCATGAAGGAAGCAGGTGTTGCACCGGCGCAGGTAGATTATATCAATGCACACGGAACCGGAACACATCACAATGACCTGTTTGAAACAAGAGCTATCAAGCTTGCGTTTAAGGACGCTGCCAAGGATGTAAAGATCAATTCCACAAAATCCATGGTGGGCCATCTTCTTGGCGCAGCAGGAGCTGTTGAGTTTATCGTATGCGTAAAATCCATTTTGGACGGATTTATCCATCAGACAGTGGGAACAACAGAAACAGAGGAGGAGCTTGATCTGAACTATATGATCGGCGCTCCGGCAAAACAGGAAGTTCGTTATGCAATGAGCAATTCCCTTGGATTTGGAGGACACAACGGAACATTGCTTGTAAAGAAGTATGAGGAGGACTGAAGCTATGGAATTTAACCAGATTCTTGAACTGATCGATCACGTATCTGCATCAGAGCTTACTGCCTTTACATATGAGACAGCAGATCTGACCTTAAGTATGGAGCATGGAAAGCCACAGATCATCCAGGGGGTTATGGGAGAAACTGTGGAAAACATTCCGGCAGTAGGAATGACCGGTGGAAAAGTCCGCAGGGCAGTGAATACAGCACCGGTGGCAGGCAAAGATCCTGTGGTACCGGCTTCAACAGATGAAATGGCAGTGACAGTGACAGGAAAAACTGTGGCAGAAGCACAGGGAGTGAAAGGTACTGAGCAGTCGGAAACCGTACCACAGAGCGGGGAAGATCAGACAGGCAGCCTGGTAACATCTCCGCTGGTAGGAACCTTCTATGCTGCACCGTCCCAGGATCTTCCGCCTTACGTTCAGGTGGGAGACAAGGTAAAAAAAGGACAGGTTCTTGCAATCGTGGAAGCTATGAAGCTGATGAATGAGATCGAAAGTGATTTTGACGGCGAGATCGCAGAGATCTATGTGGAGAACGGACAGCCGGTAGAATACGGTCAGAAGCTTTTCCGTATCCGATAAGTACCTTCAGATCAGAATCAGAGAATAAGAAAAATTATTGTTTCAGGAGGATAGAGAATGAAGCATCTTGATGTAAAACAGATCGAGGAGATCATTCCACACAGACATCCGTTTCTGCTTGTGGACTATATTGAAGATTATGAGCCGGGTGAATTTGCTGTCGGATATAAATGTGTGACCTTCCGCGAGGATTTTTTTCGGGGACATTTTCCCCAGGAGCCGGTAATGCCGGGTGTTCTGATGGTAGAAGCGCTGGCACAGGTGGGTGCGGTAGCCATTCTTTCCCTGGAGGACATGAAGGGAAAAACCGCTTATTTCGGAGGCATCAACAAGTGTAAATTCCGCAGAAAGGTAGCTCCGGGAGACAAGCTCCGTCTTGAAACAAAGATCATCCGCAGAAAGGGTCCTGTAGGCATTGGTTCTGCAGTGGCATCTGTGGATGGCGAGGTTGCCGTAGAGGCTGAGCTTACATTTATGATCGGGTAAGGTGATTGTATGATTCGAAAGTTACTGATCGCCAACAGAGGCGAGATCGCGGTGCGTATTATCCGTGCCTGCAGAGAAATGGGAATTGCCACAGTGGCGGTTTATTCTGAGGCAGATGAGGAAAGCCTTCACACACAGCTGGCGGACGAAGCAATCTGTATCGGACCGGGGCCATCTGCACAGAGCTATCTGAATATGGAACAGATCATCAGTGCAACCATGGTTTCCGGTGCGGATGCCATTCATCCGGGATTTGGCTTTCTTTCTGAAAATGCCAGATTTGCGGAGCTCTGTGAAAAATGCGGGATCACATTTGTGGGTCCTCCATCAAAGGTCATCCGTATGCTGGGCAATAAAAAAATTGCAAGAAGCACCATGATCGCAGCTGGTGTTCCGGTAGTTCCGGGCAGCGAAGGGGATGTGGAGGATATTGAAACCGGTCTTAAGGAAGCTGAGAGAATCGGTTATCCGGTGATCATCAAGGCAGCTCTTGGCGGTGGCGGAAAAGGCATGCGTGTGGCAAACACACCGGAGGAATTTCCGGAAGCCTATGCAACCGCCAGAAAAGAGTCTGAGATCGCTTTTGGCGACGGTACCATGTATATTGAACATTTCGTGGTAAATCCGAGACATATTGAGTTTCAGATCCTTGCAGACAGCTTCGGAAATGTGATCCATCTGGGAGAGCGTGACTGCTCCATCCAGAGAAATCATCAGAAGATGATCGAGGAATCTCCAAGTGCTGCAGTTTCTCCGGAATTAAGAGAAAAAATGGGGCATGCGGCGGTGACGGCGGCGAAAGCAGCCGGTTATGTAAATGCGGGAACGATCGAATTTCTTCTGGAACCGGATGGAAAATTCTGGTTTATGGAAATGAATACAAGGATCCAGGTGGAGCATCCGGTGACAGAGTGGGTAACAGGTATCGATCTTGTAAAGGAGCAGCTGAAGATCGCTTCCGGAATGCCTCTTGAGATCGCTCAGGAGGATGTCCGGATCCAGGGACACGCCATTGAGTGCAGGATCAATGCTGAAAATCCCCAGAAAAATTTCCGCCCTTCGCCGGGAACTATCCAGGGAGCGCATTTTCCGGGAGGAAACGGGATCCGTGTGGATACCTGTGTGTATAACGGCTGTAAGATCCCGCCATATTATGATTCCATGCTTGCGAAGCTGATCGTTCATGCAGGTAACCGGAAAGAAGCCATTGCAAAAATGCAGAGTGCTCTTGGTGAGGTGATCATTGACGGAATCGATACAAATATTGACTATCAGTACGAAATCCTGAAAGATGAGGATTATCAGTCCGGAAATTTTGACACTGGCTTTCTTGCCAGCCATATCATTGCGGGAGTGAAGATCAATGAGAATTAAGCACATGTTCAAAAAAACAGTCAGGGATATCCGGGGTGAAGAACAGGAAAACATTCCGGAGGTGCCGGATAACCTGATGCGTAAATGCAACGCCTGCAAAGCGGCGGTTTTTGTAGACGAGGTAAAGCAGAATCAATACATCTGTCCCCACTGCGGAAATTATTTCCATGTACCCGCTTACCGTCGGATCAAACTGATCGCAGATAGAAAGAGTTTTGTAGAGTGGGATGCTCACATGGAAGAACAGAATCCCCTTCAGTACAGAGGCTACGAAGAAAAGCTCCAGGGGCTTCGTGAAAAGACAGGGCTTGATGAGGCTGTAGTTACCGGAAAGTGTACTATAAAAGGGACACCTGTGGCACTTGGTGTCTGTGACTGTCGTTTCATGATGTCCAGTATGGGAGAAGTCGTGGGGGAAAAGATCACGCGGGCTTTTGAACGTGCCACAGAGGAGAAGCTGCCGGTAATCCTCTATATCTGTTCCGGCGGTGCCAGAATGCAGGAGGGCCTGGTTTCCCTGATGCAGATGGCAAAAACCAGTATGGCCATCCGGAAGCACAGCGATGCTGGACTTCTTTATGTGCCGGTCCTCACAGACCCGACAACAGGCGGCGTGACGGCAAGCTTTGCTATGCTGGGAGATATTATCCTGGCAGAGCCGAAAGCGCTGATCGGTTTTGCAGGTCCCAGAGTGATCGAACAGACCATCGGGCAAAAGCTTCCCAAAGGCTTCCAGAGAGCGGAATTTCTTCTGGAACACGGCTTTGTGGACAAGATCGTAAAGCGTGAGGAGCAGAGGATCGTATTGGCGGATATTCTGAGATTACATCAGGATAAAGTCCTGAATAATGTACAGTCCAATAATACGGACATTAAAAATGGGTTCAAGTCTGACAATCAGGAATCGATGAAAACTGTTGAGGAAGATAATAGGATCTGGCCGGACTTCGTTCCATCCGGAGATTTCACTCCCTGGGAACATGTTCAGCTTGCCAGAGCCAAAACACGTCCTACAGGAAAGGACTACATCGAAGCGCTTTTTGACGATTTCATGGAATTTCACGGAGACCGTCACTGCGGGGATGATCCGGCAGTGATCGGTGGTGTGGCATTTTTCCACGGACAGCCGGTAACTGTCCTTGCACAGGAAAAAGGAGAGGGTACAAAGGAAAACATTACCCGGAATTTCGGAATGGTATCTCCGGAGGGGTACTGGAAATCCCTGCGCCTGATGCAGCAGGCAGAGAAATTTCACCGTCCGGTGATCTGCCTTGTAGATACACCAGGCGCATTCTGCGGGCTGGAAGCAGAGGAACGTGGACAGGGTGAAGCCATTGCAAAAAATCTCTATACACTGGCAGGTCTCACAGTGCCGGTGCTTTCCGTTGTGATCGGTGAAGGCGGAAGCGGAGGTGCCCTTGCCTTGGCGGTGGCAGATGAGGTATGGATGCTGGAGCATTCCGTTTATTCCATCCTGTCCCCGGAGGGCTTTGCCTCCATTCTCTGGAAAGACAGCAAAAAGGCAAAGGAAGCAGCAGCAGTGATGAAGCTCACAGCTGCAGACCTTTACCAGATGGGGATGATCGAGCATGTGATTCCGGAAGCAGAGCCTGTAAGCCGTGAGAACATAAATGATATCGCAGGTTATCTGGAAAACGGAATTGCGGATTTTCTTGAGAAATATGGCGAAGAAGAGCCGGAGAAGCTTCTGGAACATCGCTATGAACGTTTCCGGAAAATGTAGAAGCAATAAGTGCAGTGATTTTGTAGCCCGCAAAGTAAAAATCCAGTGGAAAAAATGCCATATTTATGTTACGATGGCTTCATAAACAGAGAACCGGAGAAGCCTTTTTGCTCCGGAGAAACAGGAGCGGGTAGAGTGGACAATCGGGAAGTTATAAATGACGTGCTGGTGAATCTGTTCAATGAGATCCTCCGACTGGAGGAGGAAGCCATCATCACAGATAAATATAAAGATATTTCCAACAATGATATGCACATTATCGAGGCTGTAGGTCTTGGAGGGGGGAACATGTCCTCCATTGCAGCCAAGCTTAAGATCACCGTAGGCTCCCTCACAACATCTATGAACAGTCTTGTAAAAAAAGGCTATGTGAAGAGAGAACGAAGTGAGAAGGACCGGCGTGTGGTATTTATTCAGCTTACAAATAAGGGACGTATGGCATATCATCATCATGCGGAGTTTCACAGGCAGATGACAGAAGCGGTGATCGCAGAGCTGAATGAGAATGAGACAGAAGTGCTGGTAAAAGCACTGGACGGACTGCGTAAATTTTTCAGACAGTATCATGAACAATAAAGAAACGTATAATAAAAGCATCCGGATCGGTAATAAAGGACAATTACCGATCCGGATGCTTTTTGCATAACAGGTATTTTCGACACGGACATTTATTGAAAATGATATTAAATGTCGCCTTTGTTTTTGTGGTACGAGAGTTTATTCGTCCCAGCCATCCTGGAAGCGGATATTTACAGAGATATTGCGGACAACGTCTCCCTCCTGAAGCTCCAGATCGCTCTCATCGGAAACCGGAGGAAGCTTTCCCTCAAATTCCATAAGCTCTGTGTAGATCCAGTCGTATGCAGCTGCATTGGCATTTTCGATGGCATCATCCAGCGTGTCACCGTTGGCTTCACAGCAGGCAAGATCCGGAAAAAAAGCATTGTATTTTTTGTCCTCTGTGGGACGGAAAACTGCGGGATATATAAATTTCATAGGTAAGATTCCTTTCTTTTTTAAAATGAAGTGATTCGTGTAATACCATGAATATGGATAGTTTTACCTGACCAAGGTAAGTATATACCAATTTCAGAATGAGGGCAAGCGAGTTCATGATCCAATGAAAGATCTAAATAAGAACAGCAGAGTTTTGGGAATGCTATAATCAGAAAATTGTCGTATATAAGTAAAAATGATAGATATATAACCCTTTTTGTCCTTGTATATAGGAAATATAGATGCTATACTGTGTAATACAGAGTATGAACGGGGGGTCGAAAGACCTGACGGGAGGTACAGCTATGATTTATACAGCTTTGACGAAAAAAGCTATGAAGGTGGCATACGAGGCACATCATGGACAGACAGATCGAAGCGGGACACCTTATATCTTTCATCCATTTTATGTAGCGGAGCAGATGGATGATGAACTCAGTGTATGTACGGCACTTCTGCACGATGTGATAGAAGATACAGAGATCACATTTGAGGATCTTACCGGAGAATTTCCGGAAGAGGTTGTGGAGGCCTTACGTTGTCTTACAAGAGATAAGAATATGAATTATTTCGATTATATCCGGAAGCTTAGGAAGAATCCGATCGCAAAAAAAGTGAAGCAGGCTGATCTGCTCCACAATTCTGATGTAACACGTCTTTCTGACTGCGAAAATATGTCTGCTGAACAGATATCACGGCTGCATGGAAGATATAAACGGGCTTTGGAGATACTTCATGATGCCAGGTGATATTATTTTCGCACAAGTCATTTATTGACTTTTATTCAGTTTTTTCATGCGCATGATCCACACAAAATATCCGTGACCTCAGATATTATTGTGGATCTTCTTAGTGGAAGTATGGATTTCTTGCATTGATCTCTATGTAGCATTTGATCGCATATTTGATAAATTCTATGATTTTTTTCATTTTATTTTCCTCCTCTTTTCTTTAACTTACAAATGCATTATAATAAACTCTCGGAAATATTACGTGCCAAAAACACAGAAAAAGTAGTCAAATATTGCGGAGAGAAAAATCCATGTTTCCAGTATACGAAGAAAAAAAGAAGAATCTCCATATTCATCTGCGGACCTCAGCCCATGCTTCACCCCATCTTCATAACTCCATAGAGTTTATCTATATCACAGAGGGAACTCTGGAGCTTGGTATGGGACAGGAGCTTTATCATATGGAAGAGGGAGATTTTGCAGTGATCTTTCCGGATGTGATCCATCACTATCAGGTGTTCTCTCCGGGAGAAAACAAAGCAGTCTATCTCTGGGCAAAGCCGGTATTGATTGGTAAGTTTGCGGATATCATTCAGAACAGCTGTCCGGAAGACCCGGTTATAAAAAAGGAGCAGGTGCATCCGGATATTGTAAATGCGGTACGGTGTCTCAGGGCAAACCGTAAGGAGAAGGATGATAATCTTGCAGTGGAACAGGCGTATGTGCAGATCCCGGGATTTGAAAGTCAGAGGACTTTTAACCGGGTATTCCGGGAACGGTACCGGATGACACCAAGAGAATACAGAACATTATATAAAGAAAAATATTTACGAGAGGAACAGACATGATCACAGTAGAGCTGGAACATTTCAGCCTTGATAAAATATGCGATTCCGGACAGTGCTTCCGGATGAGAAAGCTTGGAGACGGACATTTTTCCATGGTGGCGGGAGACCAGTATCTGGAAATGTATCAGAAAGACGGAGTGGTGGATTTCTGCTGCTCTCAGGAGGAATTTATCTGTTACTGGGTGCTTTATTTTGATCTGGATACGGATTATGAAGCTTACATGAATGCTGCTAATCCACGGGATAAATATCTGGGTGCCGCAATAAAGGCAGGAGACGGGATACGGATATTAAGACAGGATCTCTGGGAAATGATCGTTACGTTTCTGATATCTCAGCAGAACAATATCAAGCGTATCCGCAAATGTATCGAAACCATCTGCCGGAAGTACGGAGAGCGAAAAAATTCATCTGCAGGTGTGGAGTACTACGCTTTTCCGACTGTAGAGGCGCTGAGTCAGGCAACGGAAGAGGAGTTAAGAGGATGCGGCTTGGGATACCGGGCAAAATATATCGCAGTAACGGCCAGGACCATTGCATCCGGCCAGATCTCTCTGGAAAAAATCTATGATATGCGTTACCATCAGGCAAAGAAGGAGCTGATGAAGCTTTGTGGTGTGGGAGAAAAGGTAGCTGAGTGTATCTGCCTGTTTGCACTGCATCATATGGATGCTTTTCCCATAGATACCCACATCCGTCAGGTCATGGACGTGCATTACAAAAGAGGATTTCCCAACCGCAGATACAGAGGAATGCGTGGAATCATGCAGCAGTATATTTTTTACTATGACTTGTACTCATAGACTGCGGATGCTATCATAGGTGAAAATAAAGGAAAAATCCACGGAGGAAAAAGTAATCAGAAAATATTTACTGCGATTGAGACAACCACGTATAAAAAAGAAAGAAAACAGATATTATATCCGGGGCTATAAGGGAACGGAAGTGATCATCCGTACAGATCATGAGATCCTGAAGAGGATTGCCTACAGGCGTACCTGCGTGAAACAAGTCTGCATTCCTGGAAGATACGAAACAGAAACAAAATATATCTATACAAGAAAAGAAAACAGAAGAAGCCGCCCAGTCATAGTTCCGGGCATTCCGACCGGGAGAGAAACTGCTATGCCACGTGCCGTGCGGACAGTGCTCCATGCTCTTTCCTATGGCGGGATCGAAGTGGAGGCTTCCAGAAAGCTGGCAGATCTTAAGAAGATGGATCCTATGAGGATCTTTTACAGGACACTGGATGCGGAAGTTTATAACGGAGACTATAAAGTGCCGATCCGTCTGTTTTTTCCAACAGAAGAGGACATGGAAAACGGTGCCGCCTCCGGAAAAAAACCACCGGTGATCCTGTTTTTCCATGGCGGTGGCTGGGTTACGGAAAGTGTAGAGAATTATCAGCGGGTTTGTGCCAGAATGGCACAGTCTACCGGTCAGATCGTGGCGTCTGTTGAATACAGGCTGGCACCGGAATACCGTTTCCCGGTGGGACTGATGGATTGTTATGCAGCTGCGAAGACTTTTTACACCAATCGTTTTCTTTTGAATACGGATCCGGATCGTATCACCATTATGGGAGATAGTGCAGGCGGAAATCTGGCAGCGGCTGTATGTATGATGGCCAGAGACCGCGGAGATTTTTTTCCCAAAAAACAGATCCTTATTTATCCGGCACTGAACAACTGTTATACGGAAGACTCTCCTTTTGAATCCGTAAAAACAAATGGAACCGGTTATCTTCTCACAGCGGAGAAGATGGAAGATTATCTGAAATTCTATGAGAGTTGTCCGGAAGACAGGAGGAATCCCTATTTTGCGCCGATCCTGGAGAAGAATTTTCGAAATATGCCGGATACACTGATACTTACCGCTGAGTTCGATCCTCTTCGGGATGAAGGTGAGGCATTTGGTGAAAAACTGAAGGAAGCGGGAAATCGTGTGGAAGTGCACAGGATCGCAGGTGCGTTTCACGGGTATTTTGCACTGGGGATCAAATTTCTGCATGTGCAGGAAAGCTTTGCATATGTAAATCGTTTTCTGGAAACAGAGGAACAGGAAGAAGGAAAGCATCATGAAGAACGAATATGCACAGTGGAGAAAACTTGACAATGCGGCGCTGGCGTTCCCGGCGGTGACAGGAAAGAATGACACCAGGGTATTTCGTTTTTACTGTGAACTGAAAGAAGAGATAAAAGAAGAAAACCTGCAGGAAGCCCTGGAGAGGACATTGGAAAAATATCCTCTTTTCCGTGCAGTTTTAAGAAAGGGACTGTTCTGGTTTTATCTGGAGAGACGTGATATTCCGGCAGTGGCAAAGAAAGAAGCAGGTGCACCCTGCAGCGGACTTTATATTCCGGACAAAAAAACGCTTCTTTTTCGGGTGAGCTATTATAAGAACAGGATCAATTTCGAGGTATTTCATGCGCTGACGGATGGAACGGGAGCCATGCATTTTCTGATGGAGCTGGTGAAAAATTATCTTCAGGAGACGCACCCATCCGCAGAGCTTCCGGAGCTTTTTTCGGATGAAAACATTACGGGCAGGGATATGGAGGAGGACAGCTTTTCCCAGTATTATTCCTCCGACGCGCCAAGAAAGAGAGAGTCCAAGAAGCCTGCCTTCCAGTTAAAAGGCGAGAAGCTCAGGCAGGAGGATATGAGTATCACGGAAGTCTGTATTCCGGTAAAAGAGATCCACGCCCGTGCAAAAGCGGCCGGTGTGTCGATCACGGTTTTTCTTACGGCAGCACTTATCTGGGCGATCCATGAAGAAGTACCTCAGAATCAGGCGAAAAAGCCCATTGGTCTGATGATCCCGGTAAATTTGAGAAATTATTTTCCGTCCCGGTCTATGGCAAATTTTTTCGGATGGATCGAGATCAGCTGTTATTTTCAGCCTGATACAGCCTTTGAGGATATTCTGAGATCCGTAAAGGAGCAGTTTGCAAAGGAACTGAGTAAGGACGTGATCGAAGCAAAGCTGAATGATCTGGTAAGCCTGGAGAAAAATCCGATCCTGCGTCTGGTACCACTGGAGATCAAAACCCCGTTCCTTCTTGCCGGGACGACTCTCGGAGGGAGGTCTATCACGGCGATCTATTCCAATGTGGGGATCATCCGGATGCCGGAGGAATATCGGAAATATATTCAGAGATTCGGACTTTTTGCAAGCACGGACAGTCTGCAGCTGTGTTCCTGTTCTTTTGGAGATGAGATGGTTTTAAGCTTTACGTCCAAGATCCCCAATGGAAATATTGAGCGGAATTTTGTGGAGAGACTGAAAAATGAGCAGGTATCCTGTACAATTCGGGAGAATGATCTTCCGGGACAGAAAGAGGAGCAGAAACAGCAGATGAAGCTTTTTGAGAGCTTTACATTTCTGTGTATTGTGCTGGCTGTGGTATGTAATCTGATCGATTATCTGCTGGATAGTCATATAGGCTGGGCCTGGTTTGTGACTGCAGGGGCGTTCTGCACCTGGCTGATGGTTTCAGTGGCTTATGTGAAGCGGCGGAATCTTCTGAAGAATGAGATGTGGCAGCTGGTGATCGCAGCTGTTGCAGGAGTGCTTTGGGATGTGTTTACCGGCTGGCGTGGCTGGTCTGTGGATTATCTGCTTCCTCTGGCTTCGCTTGCTGTGATCTGCTCCATGTGGGTGATCACTGCGGTACAGAAGCTGGAGGTGGCGGAATATATGATCTATCTTCTGGAAGCAGGAGCTTTCGGAGGAGTGATCCCTGTGATCCTGCTGGCTGCCGGTGTGGTAACGGTGCTGTATCCGTCGCTGATCTGTATATGCGTCAGCTTTCTGATGCTGGTATGGCTGTTCCTGTTTAAGAGGAAAGATATGGTGCGGGAGATGCAGAAGAAATTCCGTGCATAGAAAATAAAAACAACCGTCGATCTGCAGAGGACTTTTTGAAGATCTGTCTGCAGACCGGCGGTTGTTTAGCAAATAAAGGAAGTTCCCTGCAGAGCTGCGAAAAGCAATAAGCAGAGGGGAAAACTTGCCCGGTGTTCGGAGATCAGAATCCGAAGTCCTCATAGTCCTCAGGTGTGAACTTATGATAGATCATATGCTCACCCTCCAGGGACAGACAATACCGGTAGTCATCCGGAATCCCGTCTTCGAAATATACAAGATAATCAAATCCGGTTCCGGTTGTTTTTTCCATGTGTACATGGTCGGAATAAGCATGAAAAACGTCCATCACTTCATCCAGAGTACAGCCATGACGGGCAACCGTGCCTATAAAGCGTACCAGAAATTCACTCGGCTTCCGGTTTTCGTGAACGTAGTCCGAGGCCTGAGGCGGCAGGGTGATGCAGAAACGCCCGTTTTTGGAAGAAGCCGTTACTTTTCCAAGACGGTCACAGGCATGATCTGAGAATTCTTCCATAGCATGCTGCATTTCTTCTTCCGTAAGCTCTGTGCCAAGAAGGCGGTTCAGAGACTGCAGCGGATAATAAAAACGGGTAACTCCGCTCATGTATCCGATCTTTACCTGTTGTTCCTGAATCATATCCAGGAGATTATTTTCCAGTTTTTTGAAATTCATTATGTTTTTCCTTTCCGGGGTCTGAAGGTTTATTGAACTGCATACATTCAGATCCCATTTTTTTCGCAGATATCATTGAGACAGCAGCGGTCACAGTAAGGCTTTGTCCGCGCTGTACAGACTTCTCTTCCATGATTGACAAGACGGTGGCAGAGATCATTGCCTTCTTCCGGAGGGATGATCTTCCAGAGAGCCATTTCCACCTTTTTTGGATCCTTCATGTCATGGACAAGGCCGATGCGGTTGGAAAGGCGGATACAGTGAGTATCTGTTACAATGGCGGGCTTGCCGAATACGTCACCCATGATTAGGTTTGCGCTTTTTCGGCCCACACCGGGAAGTTTCAGAAGCGCGTTAAAGTCTTCCGGCACCTTGTCGTGATACTGTTCGTGGAGAATGCGCATACAGGCGCTGATGTCCCGGGCTTTGCTTTTTCCAAGGCCGCAGGGACGTACAATGGCTTCGATCGCTTCCGGCTCTGCGGCTGCCAGGGCTGCCACATCCGGGTATTTTGCATAGAGATCTTGAACAACTACATTGACCCGGGCATCGGTGCACTGAGCTGCCAGACGGACACTTACAAGAAGCTTCCAGGCATCATCATAATCCAGTGTACAGTCTGCATCCGGATATTCCTTTTTTAAACGGCTGATAACTTCATAGGCCAGTTCCTGTGTTGTCATTTGTATATGAACCATCCTTTCAATTTCGGTTATATTACTGAATTACTACAGCCAGGATGATACCACAGCATTCGGAGAATTACAAGGTGGACAGGAGTACAGAAGCAGTGTGTGGCATTTGGGGATTTTATCAGCAGAGCAATTTTGGGAATCCCCCCCAGGGGCTTGTTAATACCCTGACAATTTGGTACATTAAACGTGACCTGTGAGGGACCTGATCTCCCTCACGTGAATAGAAAAGTGCGGAGGAATCAACGTGGAAAAACTTCTCGATGAAATCGAATCTTACTGGAGCACCCGTACAGAAGGGTACTCCGAAGTGAATCATAAAGAGCTTGCAGGAACGCAGAAAAACGCATGGCTTAAGGTGCTGACCAGTCAGTTTCCGGACAAACCCAAGGAAGAGATCCGTATCCTGGATATCGGAACAGGCCCCGGATTTTTTCCTGTGATCCTGGCAGAAGCCGGATATCATGTAGATGCAGTGGATTATACGGAAGGAATGCTGGAAAAGGCAAAGGAAAATGCAGGAGACCTTTGCCGGAATATCCGCTTTTTGAGGATGGATGCACAGAAGCTGGATTTTGAGGATAATACCTTTGACGTGGTCATTTCCCGAAATCTTACCTGGAATCTGGAGCATCCTGATGTTGCTTATAGAGAGTGGGTCCGTGTACTGAAGGTAGGAGGAAGACTTCTGAATTTTGATGCCAACTGGTACGGTTATCTTTATGAGGAAGAGCAGCGTAAGGCCTACGAAAACGACCGGAAAAATGTGGAAAACAACAGCCTGGATGATCACTATCTCTGTACGGATATTGAGCGCATGGAGCGGATCGCCCTCCAGGTACCGCTGTCAAAGATCAGTCGTCCCCAGTGGGATGTAAAAACTCTCCGGGAAGCAGGACTTCTTGGAATCCGCACAGACACAGAAATATGGAAAACGGTCTGGAGTGAGGAGGAGAGATTAAATTATCAGTCCACACCAATGTTTATGGTAACTGGTGTAAAGCCGGATCATTTCCTGAATCTTCCGGTTGCGGCAGGAGAAAAAACAGAAGGCTTTCTTGAGCTCGGAGATGGAGAATTTGTCCTTCCGGCAACCATCATCCGTGGAAAAGATCCGGGAAAAACCGTTCTCGTCACAGCAGGTCTTCATGCAGGAGAGTATGTGGGAATCCAGACTCTGATCGAGCTGTCGAAGCGGCTGAAGCCGGAAAAGGTAAAGGGCCAGCTGGTTCTGGTAAAGGTGCTGAACCGGGAAGACTTTGAGAAGCGTGCAGGCAGTATCAGCTGGGAGGACGGAAAAAATCTGAACCGTGTTTTCCCGGGCAAAAAGGACGGAACAAAAATGGAACGTCTGGCGGCAGCTATCACAGAATCCCTGATCCGGAAGGCGGATTATTATATCGATCTTCACGGCGGTGACGATTATGAGGAACTGACTCCGTATGTATATTTTGCAGGCGTGGCAAAGCCGGAGATCGTGGAAGCCTCCCGAAAGATGGCAGAGCAGGTTGATGTCCCATATATGGTACAGTCAAATGTAAGCACAGGCGGCGCCTACAATTATGCGGCAAGTACCTTCCACATTCCGGCGGTCCTTCTGGAACGCGGCTGTATGGGAACCTGGGAACGGGAGGAAGTGGATTCCATGCGAAGAGATGTAAGAAATATCCTCTGCAGCATCGGAGCCTATAACGGAATCCGTTCCCACAGTACGTACTATCCGCTGAAAATGGATGATGTGCGTTATCAGTGCGCCAGTGTCAACGGTCTCTGGTACCCGGTGAAGAAACCAGGCGATATCGTTCATCAGGATGAGTATCTTGGAGAGATCCGTGATTATGAGGGAAATGTACAGGAAATCTGTCGTGCAGACATGGATGGTGTGATCCTTTATCAGGTATCAAGCCTTCAGGTTGTGGAAGGCGGCCCTGTGATCACCTACGGAAATATCGTAAGAGAAAAAGACGAGCGGAAAACAAGGATCGCCCAGTACTGGACCAGGCGCAGCGACAGCTTTCTGGAACAGAGAAGAGCAGAGCTTCACAGTGCACTTGCAGGCCGCTGGATGGCTGAGCTTAAGAAGTATCTGCCTGAGAAAAAGAATCTCCGGATCCTGGATGTAGGCTGCGGAACCGGATTTTTTACCATTCTTCTTGCAAAGGAAGGCCATCAGGTAACCGGGATCGATCTGACGCCGGATATGATCACTCATGCAAAGGAGCTGGCGGAGGAAGAAAAAGCAGACTGCCGGTTTATGGTGATGGATGCAGAAGCTCCGGATTTTCCGGATGAGGAATTTGACGTGATCGTATCACGAAACCTTACCTGGACACTTCCGGACGCGGAGCATGCTTATCAGGAATGGTTCCGCGTACTGAAACCGGGCGGAGTGATGATCAATCTGGATGCAAACTACGGAGCAGCAGACTTTGCGGACACTGCGGATCTTCCGGAGAATCATGCCCATCATCAGATCCAGGATGAGCTGATGCAGGAATGCGAGGATATCAAGCGGCAGCTGCCCATCAGTTCTTTTCTGCGTCCGGCATGGGATCTGGAAACGCTGAGCCGTATAGGTGTGGAAGAATTTTTCTTTGATCTTGGTATCAGCAAACGTATTTATACAGAAAAAGACGAGTTTTATAATCCGACCCCGATGTTTTTGATCTTTGCGAAGAAACCGAGGTAGGATCATGCTCAATATAAAACAGATCCAGTATTTTGCGGCCTGTGCCAAAACAGGCTCCTTCAGCCAGGCTGCAGAGCTGCTTTTTACCACGCAGTCAAATGTAAGCAAGGTAATCCGTTCCATGGAAGATGATATGCGTACCCAGCTGTTTGTCCGTCATGCAAAGGGCATAGAGCTGACACCGGAAGGAGAGCGTGCATATATCCATGTGCAGAGGATCCTGGAAAATATAGATGAACTGGAAATGCAGGCACAGCCACTTGCAAAAAGCAACCTGTGTGTATGCTTTCATCCCAGCTCCTGGTTTGCGGATACCTTCGTAACGTATTATGAAGCACATAAGTGCGATGATCTTCATTATCAGGTTTACGCAGCAGATACCCATGAGATCATAAAACGTGTGAAAGCCAGACAGGATGATATGGGATTCGCCTATGTGATGCAGAATCAGCTGGCAGCGTTCCAGTATTTTCTTTCCCGGAATTACCTGGAATTTGAGCTGCTGACGGAAACCGAGGTAAATATTTATACCGGGAAAAGGAAAGCAGATACAGCAGATGAGGGAGCTTTTAATATGTCCCAGCTCAGGCTGATCCAGAGATTTCCCGATGAATTTTCCCCGGATAATTACCGGAACCTTGTAGAGGAAAACGGTCATTCCGCAGTGGAGGCAGAGACCGTAGTCGTAACAAACAGTGATTATATCGTGGAACGTCTTCTTGGGTCCGGAGAGTTGTGTAATATCAGTGGTGCGGATCTTTCCGGCCGTGATCCGGGATATTCCTCCGTGAAATATACATTTCCGGGAGAAGGCCAGAAACTTGTTTACGGGTGCATTTGCCGGAGAGGTGAAGAGCTCAGTGAACAGGGAAAGGATTTTCTGGGATTCGTGAAGGAAAGACTTCAGATTTCCGGGAAGTGATAAAAGAATAAAGCAAAAGACCAGACGGGATTTTTCTGCACGGGACACAGGTTCCTGATACAGAAAAGTCCCGTTTTTTATATGGAATACACATCCATGCTAAAACCGACTGTCCAATATCCCCGTACCGGGGTTGTCCGAAAGCTGTTAAATGATAAAATAATATCAGCAGCACACTCCGCGTGCTGAATATAAAAACACTGTGATGCACATAACCTCCGCGCACTCCTATTTGTGCATACAAATGTTTTGTCGAATAATAACACGACCCTTTCAAAAGCAGTTATGGTTTTGGATGCCATAACTGCTTTTGAAATATGAACACAAATCGCTCCACGATTTGTGTTCATGAGCATGCAGCAGAGCGGAATGCGAATGTCTGTCTGAACTGTAAAGGGCAGTGGGAAAGGAAAATTATGAACAAAGAAAATAAACTCGTCATCCGGATCCTGAAGCGGATCCTTCTGCTTGCTGTGGTTATGTTTCTGCTGTCTGTGGTGGTGTTCTGGCTGGCGAGACTGGCACCGGGAGATCCCCTGCAGTCCTTTTACGGAGATTCCCTGGAAATGATGACCAGCGATGAGGTGGCTGCGGCCAGAACGAGACTAGGACTGGATCAGGGGATCGGGGTACAGTATGTAAGGTGGTTTACCAATGTAGTCCATGGTGATTTCGGATTGTCGCTGAAATACAGGCAGCCGGTTATGAATGTGATTAGACCGCTGATCGGAAATACTCTGGTGCTGGGAGGAATTGCTTATATTGTGATCTTTATACTGGCAGTTCTGATCGCCATATTCTGTACGCTTCATGAGAATCAGTGGATCGACCGGCTGATCTGCAAGATCGGAACAGCAGCCTATTATGTGCCGGCTTTCTGGCTTGGTGTGGTACTGATCCTGATCTTCAGTGTAAATCTTGGATGGTTTCCAAGCAGCGGTGCCTATGATGTGGGAATGGCAGATAGTATCGGCAATCGTATGAAGCATATGATCCTTCCGCTGGTAGTAATGATCTTCAGCCATCTCTGGTATTACGCATATATGATACGTAACAAATTCCTGGATGAGGTGCGGAAGGATTATGTACTTCTTGCCAGATCCAAGGGACTTTCCAAAAGAAAGATCCTGTGGAAGCATTGTCTTCGAAATGTAATGCCGACGATCGTGAGTATTATGGCAGTTTCGGTACCCCATGTAACGGGTGGGACTGTAACTGTGGAAGCTGTTTTCAATTATGCGGGAATTGGAAATCTTGCAGTGGAATCTGCTAAATATCATGATTATAACCTGCTGATGATCGATGTGCTGATCACGGGATTCATCGTATTTTTAAGCAGCTTTGTTGCACAGACTGTCAATGAAGAGATCGATCCAAGAATGAAGGATTCGGAGGTGAGGGTATGGTAGCTGACCGGAAGCTTTCAGAAGCTGAGCTTTTTCAGGTAGTTGGTGCCGGGTGGAAGCAGCAAGGATCTGAAAAACGAAAAAAAACATTTCAGGAAAAGCTGAAGGGGAAACCGGTATTTTCCATGTTCCTGCTTTTTCTGATCGTTTTTGGCTGTGTATTTGCAAATGTTGTTGCAAATCATGATCCCTCAGGTTTTTATCTCCAGAATCTGAATACACCGCCGGGAAAGGAATTTATCTTTGGAACGGATTCGCTTGGAAGAGATATTTATTCACTGATCTGGTATGGCGGAAGGGTTTCTCTGGTGATCGGACTTCTGGGTGCTGCGATCATTACTGTGATCGGTGTTACCTACGGATGCATCAGTGGAACAGCAGGTCCAAAGGTGGATTCGGTTCTGATGCGGTTTACGGAAATGTGCGGAAGTATTCCGACCCTTCTGCTGATCCTGATCCTGTCTGCGGTTATTCAGGCCAATGATGTGATCAGCATATCTGTGATCATCGGTATTACCGGGTGGTTTGCACTGGCACGTATTGTAAGAAGTGAAGTACGGCAGATAAGGAACAGTGATTATGTGATGTATGCAAGACTCTGCGGAGGAAGTTTTGGATATGTGATGTATCACCATCTGATCCCGAATTTTGTTTCGGCGATCATGTTTGTAGTAATTTCTTCGGTAAGCAGCTGTATTACCATGGAATCTACTTTAAGCTTCCTTGGCCTCGGGCTTCCGGCAGATGTAGTCTCCTGGGGAAGTATGCTCTCACTGGCAAATAAAGCACTGATCATGAATACCTGGTGGGTGATCGTGATCCCAGGAGTTTTTCTGGTCATTACTTTAATGTGCATTACCAGTATGGGAAGCTTTGTGAGAAGTGAGGTAAATAACCATTACAGCAATCTCTGATGCAGTCAGAAAAAAAATTTGGACGCAAACCGTGATAAAACATTCCGAGATGTAGATAACCGGTTTGAAAATAAGGAAAGATGAGGAAAACAGAATGAAAAAGAGAACAGGAAACAACTATGGAAGAAAATATGCGGCGATAACACTGGCAGCAGTGACCGCAGCATGTACAGGAGCAGCTGCAGGCAGTGCGGTAACCGTAGCTGCGGCAGAAGAAAACAAAACTCTGGTATATGCAGGTGAGTCAGAAAGTACGATCAATCCCCTTCTGAATAATCATGATGAACTTCCGGATCTTATTTTTTCAGGACTGATGAAATATGATGCCAATGGAAAGCCGGTAGAGGATCTTGCAGAGAGCTATACCTTTGACAAGGCTACCAATACCTATACTTTTAAGCTTCGAGATGGTGTTAAGTGGCATGATGGAGAAGATTTCAATGCAGAGGATGTTGTATACACATATAAGGAGCTTACAGAGGATGAAACCCTGGGAGCCAGCATCACCAGCAACTATCAGGACATTACAAGCATTGAGGCACCGGATGATCAGACTGTGATCTTTACACTGGATCAGTATGATGCTGCCATGCTGGATTATTTTACCATGGGAATCCTTCCTGAGCATCTTCTGGAAGGAGAGGACGTGAATACCACATCCTTTAACCAGAATCCGGTGGGAACAGGCCGTTATAAATTTGAAGACTGGGATGCTACCGGCGGAATGATCACACTGAAACGAAATGAAGATTATTACGGAAAGGTTCCGAATATTGAGACCGTTGTATATCGTACAGTATCGGATGAGACTACAAAGGCAACCATGCTCCAGTCCGGTGAGGCGGATCTTGCATGGCTGAATTCCAACTACGCTTCTCAGTTCAAGGATAAGGACGGATATAATTACTGGGAGTTCACCACAGCAGATTACCGTGGAGCAGCCATGGATATGAGCACAGATTTCTGGAAGGAAAACGGAGATTCTATCGGCGTTCTGAATTATGCGCTGGATAAGGATTCCATTATTGCAGGTGTTCTTGCAGGACAGGGAGAGCCGGCATACAGCCCGATCCAGAGAAACCCTCTCGGAACAGATAAGGAAGCCAATATCTACTCCTATGATTTGGATACCTTTGCAAAGAAGATGGAAGAGCTGGGATGGAAAAAAGGTGATGATGGGATCTATGAGAGAAACGGACAGAAATTCCACTTTACCATCCAGGTACGTGATTACGAAGAAGAGCGTGTGGATATTGCCAATGTCATGTCTGATATGCTGAAGCAGGCTGGTGTGGAAATGGAAGTAAAGCTTGTTACCAAATTTGACTGGGATGCAGGATACAATGGATTTCTTGCCGGCTATGCAACACAGTTTGACCCGGATATGGCATATGTAAACTTTGTAACCGACGCAAGTGGAAACAACATGCATTATTCCAATGCAGATGTGGATAAATATCTTGAGGAAGGCCGTCACGGTGAGACTGAGGAAGCCAGAAAAGAAGCATATAGTGAATTCGAAAAGGCATATGCCAAGGCACCTGGAATCCTTCTGGTTGCTTATCTTCAGGGAGATTATGTAGGCGTTTCCGGACTTGACGGACTGGATACCACACGTGTTCTGGGACATCATTCCGTAGGTGTTATGTGGAATATTGAAGACTGGACCATTACAAAATAAGGAAAAGATCATGCAGGAAACCGTTTTGGAATTAAAAAACTATTCGGTAAGCTTTGACACACCGGACGGCGAGGTACAGGCCGTCCGGAATGTTGATCTCACGGTAAAAAAAGGAGAGATACTTTGTATCGTAGGTGAGTCCGGATGTGGAAAAACTGTTATGTGCCGTAGCGTGATGAAGCTTCTGCCACCGAATGCACATGTAAAAAGCGGAGAGATCAGTCTCTGCGGAGAGAATATCACAGCCTATAAAAGAAAAAAAATGGAAAAGCTGTGCGGAAGTAAGGTAAGCATGGTGTTCCAGGATCCTATGCTGACGCTGAATCCGACGATCCCGGTTGGCAAACAGATCACAGAGGCTATTATCAAAAATCAGAAAGTATCCGGGGATGAGGCGAAAAAAAGAGCTGTGGAAATGCTGAAGCTGGTAGGGATTCCGGATGCAGAACAGCGCTATGGCCTGCAGCCTCATTTTTTTTCCGGAGGAATGCGTCAGCGTTGTGTGCTGGCTATTGCACTGGCCTGTGATCCGGAAATATTATTTGCCGATGAGGCGACTACAGCACTGGATGCAACTGTAGAAGCAAAGATTTTGGATCTGCTTCTTGAACTGAGAGAAAAAACAGGGATCAGTATTGTGTTCATATCTCATGATCTGGGAGCTGTTGCAAGGATCGCAGACAGAGTTGCAGTTATGTATGCAGGAAAGATCATTGAGATCGGGACAGCGGAAGAGGTTTATTATGATCCCCGGCATCCTTATACCTGGGGACTTCTGTCTTCTCTGCCTGTATTTGCAGGTGAAAAAGGGGATCTGAATCCGATCCCCGGAATGCCGCCCTCTCTTTTGGATCCTCCGCCGGGAGATGCGTTTGCCGTTCGGAATCCCCAGGCACTGGCAATCGATTATGAACAGACTCCTCCGATGTTTAAGGTCAGTGATACGCATTATGCAGCCACATGGCTTCTGGATGAAAGAGCTCCGAAAATAGAAAAGCCTTCCATTTTGAAGGACAGATTACAGGAAAACAGCGGCCGTAAACAGAAACCGGATAAAAAGGAAGCGTCATTTTTACAGAAAACAGAACAAAAACAGGCGCCTGTACTGATCGAAGCCAGAAATCTGAAGCAGCATTTCCGTATCCGTTCCGATTATACGATCCATGCAGTGGATGATGTTTCCTTCAGTATCCGGGAAGGTGAGATCATGGCACTGGTGGGAGAGACCGGCTGCGGAAAATCCACGACAGCCAGAACGCTTGCAGGAATCTACCGGCCTACAGGCGGGGAGATCTTTTATCAGGGAGCAAGAGTGCCGGATAAAAAGGATCCTTTCAGAATGCGGAAGAAAATGCAGACGGAGATCCAGATGATCTTTCAGGATTCGGGTGCTGCACTGAATCCCCGAATGAGCATACGGCAGATCATGCTGGAGCCTGTAAAGATCAGCCGCAGGATCCGTGACAGAGAAATGTTGGAGAACAGGCTTCGGGAAATCCTGAAGGAGACAGGACTGGATGAAAGCATTCTGTCGAAAAAGCCGGGAGAGCTTTCCGGCGGACAGAGACAGAGAGTTGCCATAGGAAGAAGCCTTCTCATGGAACCACGTCTTGTCATTGCAGATGAACCGATCGCATCGTTGGACATTTCTATCCAGGCACAGATCGTCATGCTTTTTAAAAAGCTTCAGCAGGAAAAAAGATTTTCGTTTCTTTTTATTGCCCATGATCTGTCCATGGTACGTTTTTTAAGTGATACAACCGGTGTGATGAAAAACGGAAAGCTGGTAGAAATGGCACCTACAAAAGAGCTTTTTGAAAATCCGCAGCATCCTTATACACAGTCCCTGCTTTCTGCGATCCATATTCCGGATCCGCTGGAAGAGAGAAAACGAAGGCTGATCGAGTATGAAGAGCCACAGTCTCTTGGAGAGGGCTGGAAAGAATTATCCGCATGTCACTGTGTGAGAATATAAGAACATGATGGAATACATGTGCATGACAAAATGGAATATGTAAAATCCCCCCGCCGGGGTTGTGGCAGAACAGCCGTGTTGTTAAACTTTTGTTATTCGAAATACTGAGAAACAAAGTGCGGAGAGGAAAATATGGGAAAATATATAATAAAACGGTTGCTGCAGCTGATCCCGGTCCTGATCGGGATCACATTTCTTTCTTTTGCCATGATGCGGCTTGCCGGTGGAGATGCAGTAACTTATATGTATGAAAATGCAGGCTCTGCAGTATCTCAGGAGGTCATTGATAATGCGAAGGCAGAATATGGCCTTGATAAACCATTCCTTGTACAATATGCTGCCTGGTTTGCGGGAATGGTAACCGGAGATATGGGAGAGAGCTATGTGTCTCACAGAGATGTCTATGAAACCTTTATTTCAAAGCTTCCGGCAACGATGATGCTGACTCTGTCATCGATCCTTCTTACAATTGTTCTTGCGATCCCGTTGGGAATCCTGTCAGCAGTAAAGCACAACAAATGGGTAGATTATCTGATAAGATTTTTAAGCTTTATCGGCAATTCCATGCCGAATTTTTTTGCTGCCATGGTCCTGATGTATTTTCTGTCCATCAGGCTGGGCGTTTTACCGGTAGTCACAAATACAGATCTCGGACAGAGTATCATTCTGCCGACACTGACACTGGCAATCTCCATGGCTGCAAAATATACCAGACAGGTGCGTGCCACGGTTCTGGAAGAACTGAATAAGGATTATGTGACCGGAGCCCGGGCAAGAGGGATCCGCAGTCGTGTGATCATCTGGAAGAGTGTAATGAAGGCTTCCATGCTGACGATCATCACACTGCTGGCTCTGTCCATCGGCAATCTTCTGGGAGGAACTGCCATTGTGGAAAATATCTTTATGTGGGATGGTGTCGGAAAACTGGCGGTAGATGCGATCACCATGCGTGACTATCCGATCATCCAGGCTTATGTGGCCTGGATGGCGGTTATTTATGTTCTGGTAAATCTGGTGACAGATATTATTTACCACTATCTGGATCCGAGAGTACGACTTGGAGGTGACAGAGCATGAGTGGAAAAAATAATATCACAGTCCGGAAGCAGAAGATCCGGAAAAATCATACAAAAGCAAAGCTTGTCTTTTTTCTTGTGCTTACAGCATTGCTTCTGTTTGTAGCGGCATTTGCAAAATATCTCTGTCCTTATGATCCTTATGCCCAGGATCTGGTACTTGCCCAGAAACCGCCGGGACCGGAGCATCTGCTCGGGACAGACCGTTATGGAAGAGATATGCTTTCCCGTGTGATCATAGGAAGTACGACCAGTATTTATGCAACGCTGCTCCTGGTTGCGGTGATCACTGTGGCGGGAACGGCTATTGGTATTTTCTGTGGCTGGAAGGGCGGCAAAGCCGATACTGTTCTGATGCGTATCTCCGATCTGTTCCTGGCTTTTCCGGGACTGGTATTTGCCCTGGCAGTAGCAGGTGTTCTGGGAGGCGGTATCCAGAATGCGATCATTGCCCTGGCAGTGATCAGCTGGCCGAAGTTTGCGAGACTTGCCAGAGGGCTTACTCTGACTCAGAAGGACTCCGCATATCTTATGGCGGCGAAGCTTTCCGGAAGCAGTACAGGAAAGCTTCTGCTCAAACATATCCTTCCCAATATCGCAGGACCCATCCTTGTTACGTCAGTTCTTGATATCGGAACCATGATGATGGAGCTGGCAGGACTTTCCTTTCTCGGGCTTGGGGTAAAGCCTCCAATGGCAGAATGGGGAAGTATGATCAACGATGGAAGAAGTATGCTGCAGATTTCACCATGGATGGTACTTGCGCCGGGAATGGCGATTTTTATTACAGTAATGATCTTTAATCTTCTGGGAGATACGATCCGGGATTATATGGATCCGAAGGAACGAAACAGGAGAAGAGGATAACAGGCACTTATAAATAAGCATAACAGAGAAAGTGAGAGCGGAGATTATGAAGAAAAAGATTCTGGCAGCAGTGCTTGCAGCGGCAATGGTCATGAGCATGACAGGAGTTTCGGCAGCAGCAAAAAGCAAAGAAAAGAGTGAAGGAACTACCTTTGTTTACGGAACTACCGGATATAGTGAAGAAATGGGAGATGCAGGATTAAACCCTCACGACAATTATTCCGGATGGAGCTGTCTTCGTTATGGCGTAGGAGAAACACTGTTTAAATACAATGATAACATGGAGGTAGAGCCATGGCTTGCTACAGACTATGAATTTACAGACGATAATACAGTAAAGATCACCCTTCGTGATGATGTGAAATTTTCCAGCGGAAGAACCATGGACGGAGAAGCGGTAAAGGAATGCCTGGAGGATCTGATCGCAAACCATGACCGTGCACCTTACGATATGAAGATCGATAAGATCGAAGCAGATGGAATGACAGTAACGATCCATACTTCCGAACCATGTCCGGCACTGATCAATTATCTCGGTGATCCGTATGGTGCCATCATTGATATGGATTATGGTGTACAGGGAGAGGGCGGCTCTGCAAATGTGGCAGGAACAGGCCCTTATGTTGCAACAGAGGTATCTCCAACAGAGATTAAGCTGGTAAAAAATGAGGATTACTGGGGCGGAGATGTAAAGGTAGACAACGTTATCGTAAAATCCTTCTCAGACGGAAGTGCCCTGACAGCAGCATTACAGACAGGCGATATACAGGGAACCTATGGACTTCAGTATGATAACTATGCGCTTTTTGACGGAAATACGGACTATCAGATCAGCTCTGTAGCAACAAGCCGATGCTTCTTCGGACAGTTTAATATGAAGTCTGAACTGATGCAGGATCAGAATGTGAGAAAAGCCATTGAGATGGGAATCGATAAGGACGGCTTCTGCAGTGTGATCATGGAGGGACGAGGTGTTCCGGCAGTGGGAGCTTTCCCAAGCAGCTTTTCCTATGGAAACGATGCGGTGAAAGCACCGTCCTATGATCCGGAAGAGGCGAAAAAGCTTCTGGAAGAATCCGGATGGACAGATACGGATGGAGATGGCTATGCAGATAAGGACGGAAAGAAGCTGTCCATCACATGGCTGACCTATCCAACCCGTCTGGAACAGCCTAAGCTTGCAGAATATGCACAGTCCACTTTAAAGGACATCGGAATTGAGGTCAATGTTAACAATACAGCAGATCATGCGACGTATGCGAAGAACGGAGAATTTGATGTATATGTAAGCTCGCTTACAACTGCACCTACCGGTGATCCGGAATATTTCTTCACAAGTACAGTTGTATCTGACGCTGCCAAAAATTATGGCAAATACAGCAATTCGGATCTTGATGATATCGTAGCGAAGCTGCATGAGACCTTTGATACAGATGAGAGAGGCAAGCTTGCTGTGGAAGCACAGCAGACCATTCTGGATGATGATGCGTATTTCTTTGTTTCTCATCTGAACATGGGACTTGTGTCAAAGTCAAATGTGTCAGGGCTGACTGCACATCCATGTGATTATTACGAGATCACGGCAGATCTGGAAGTGAAATAAGATGGGATCATTGTTGAAGCTTGAGCATGTGACGATCTGCTACAACGGAGAACCGGTTGTACATGATGTGGATCTGGAACTGAATAAAGGAGAGATCCTGGGTGTGGTAGGCGAATCCGGAAGCGGAAAAAGTACCATTATCAAGGCAATCATGGGACTTCTGGGAAATGAAGGCATGGTGACAGAAGGGGATATCTGGTACAAAGGAAAAAATGTGGTAGATATGCCGGAAAAAGAATTACGCAGACTTCTGGGTCCTGAGATCGCCATGGTCTTTCAGGATTCAGGAGCAGCCCTTTGTCCCATCCGCACCGTGGGCGATCAGATCTATGAGAGTATGCGGGAGCATGAAAGGATCAGTCGTAAAGAGTGTGCGGAGCGTGCCGTCCGGATGATGGCTAAGATTGGCCTCAAGGATGGGGAACGTGTTTTGCAAAGCTATCCCTTTGAATTGTCCGGCGGCATGAATCAGCGTGTGGGAATCTGTATTTCCATGCTGCAGAATCCGTCGCTTCTTCTGGCAGATGAGCCTACCAGTGCCCTGGATGTAACCATACAGAAACAGGTAGTTGAGGAAATGCTGCTGATGCGTAAGGAATACGGAACAGCCATGATCGTTGTCACACACAACATTGGTGTGGTGGAAAAAATGGCAGATAAGGTTCTGGTACTGAAAAACGGAAAGGTGAGGGAATACGGAAAAACAGCTAAGATTCTGACAGCTCCGGAGGATCCTTATACAAAAGAGCTTATGAGTTCGGTACCTCGTCTGAAACGTACAGGCACCGGAAATGGAGGCAGATGATGACAGAAAACAAAAATATTCTGGAAGTACATCATTTGAAAAAAAGCTTCACCACCGGTAAAAAATCCTTCACGGCTGTAGAAGACGTAAGCTTTTCTCTGAAAACGGGGGAGGTATTAGGGATTGTAGGTGAATCCGGCTCAGGAAAAAGCACTGTGGCGAAGATGATCACACATCTGACAGAACCCACCGCCGGAGAAATTTTTCTCATGGAAAAGGATATCACACATGCAAGGGGAAAAAATCTCCGGGAAATCTACCGGGAAATGCAGATGATTTTTCAGACACCGGCAGAATCCTTTGACCCCAGATGCACTCTTGGGGACGGAATCGGGGAAAGTCTCCGGAATATGGGGATAAGTAAGAAGGAAACCAGGAACCGTGTGGAAAAGCTTCTGCTTACCTGCGGACTGACTCCGGAATATGCAGATCGGTATCCCCATCAGGTCAGCGGAGGGGAGTGCCAGAGAGCGGCTATTGCCAGAGCCCTGGCTGTGGAACCCAGAGTGCTGATCTGTGATGAAGCAACCAGCGCCCTGGATGTGACTGTGCAGAAACAGATCATGGAGCTGCTTCAGAAGTTAAAAAAAGAAAACCAGCTGTCCTTTCTTTTTATCTGCCATGACCTGGCCCTTGTCCAGCTGTTCTGCGACCGGGTGATCGTGATGCATGACGGACATGTGGAAGAGGAAGGGACACCGGAAGAGATCATTGAGCATCCGAAGACAGAGTATACGGAGCAGCTGATCCGGTCGGTGCTGTGATAATGACAGATAAAAACAAAAGAACGAAGCCCTCAGTAGTGCGAATACTGAGGGCTTTTTTGCAGGTTACACGTTGACGCATTTTCCCTCACCCGATATAATTAAAAAAGAATCGAAACCGGATGAAAACGGAATAAATATAGAGGAGACCACGAAAAATGGCAGAAAATTTACAGATCAGACTGGCAGATCCCGGTGAGGCGGATCGTCTGGCAGAGATCGAGGCAATCTGTTTTCCACCTGCGGAGGCAGCAAGTCATGAGGAAGTTGTGAAGCGTATGGGAGCATTCCCGGAGAATTTCGTTGTAGCAGTAAAGGATGAGCAGATCGTAGGCTTTATCAACGGAGGAACCACAGATAAACCAGTACTCCCGGATGAATTTTATCATGATATCACGCTTCACAGAAAAGCTGGAGAGATCCAGACGGTATTCGGACTGAACGTGATACCGGAATACCGTCATCAGGGGATCGCCGGAGAGCTTGTGGAATATTTCAAGGAGCTTGCGAAAGAGCGCGGAAAAAAAGCTCTGATCCTTACCTGCAAGGAGCATATGATCCCATTCTATGAGAGCCACGGACTGAAGAAGCTGGGTGTGGCAGATTCCTGTCATGGCGGAGCAACCTGGTATGATATGCAGATCTGGTTCTGAGAAATGAAGACAGTAACAGAAGAAAAAAGAAGAGTCAGCTGCAGAAACAAAGGTCAGCTGAATAAGAAACCAGAGGAAAAATAAATGAGAATACGAATGTACAATGTGGGATTCGGAGACTGTTTCTGTATCCGTGACAGAAAAAGCAGCCTGCTTGTGGATTTCGGGGCAGCCAACAGCAAGATCGAAGGGCGGCCACGGAGAGAGGTTTTTGATGTGATCATCTCAGACCTTACCACTATCCGCAAAAAAAATCTGCTTCTGACACATTTTCATCCGGACCATGTTTCCGGATTGCTTTATATGATGCGTTACCGAAGAGATGCCTACGAATTTGAAAAGATCTATCTTCCGGATGTATTTTCCGGTCCGGAAATGAAATACACACTGGCGCTTCTGCTCCTTGCGGATGTGACAAAAAAGGCCAGTCTTCCCGGAAGACGTGTCAGCCTTTTTGCCCTTGCAGAAGCTCTTTGCGCCAGAAGGGTAAAGATCGACCTTTTATCCAGAGGCTCAGAGTTTGAGGGGAAATATACAGCGCTTTGGCCGGATCTCAGTGAAGTCAGCCGGGAAACGGAGGACGTATTTAATTCCCTGATCGAGAATCATGAAAACGCAATGACCGAGCTTGTGAACATTGCGGAGGAGGTACGTCAGCTGTTTCTGTCCATGACAGAGGAGATGCCGGAAGCAGAGCAGAAATCTGCTCCACTGTCTGAGGCATCTTTGGTGGAAGAGGATACAGAGGGATCCGAGCGCTCTTTGACAGGACAGACAGAGCCTGGTGGGGAAAATGAAGGCTATACGCAGGAGAAGCTGGAGCTTATAATGGAAGATACAGGCGCAGCAGCTGAGGATACAGCAGAGGCTCCGGAAGAAGCCGAAAAAGAGAGAGCACGTCGCTTTAAACCGGAAAAGCTGGAAAAGAAATTCCGTGAATTACAGGCAACCGGAGAATTTCAGGCACTTCTGGAAAGTGCGGAAAAACAGGGGCATTTTCTGCGTCAGTTCCGCCACAAGATCAGTCTGGCATTTCAGAATACCGGCGACGGCGAGCTGAATCTTCTGTTTACCGGAGATGTACAGCCACAGTACATGAGGATGATCGCAGAAAACTATGATGGCAGGATTCCCCTTCATGAGCATTACTGGTGTATCAAGGTACCACATCATGGTACGGAATCCCATTTCTTTGATTTCAGCAGATTCTCCCCGGAGAATATGATGATCCCCAACGGAGCCTACTACGACAACAGCAAGAAGAAATCCAAGAATCAGCGCACTTCCATGCAGTACGGCGGTTTATTTTATATTAATGACGCGCATATGTATTGTTCCAACTGTGACTGCTGTGACAGCTATGAGAACGGATGCTCCTGCAGGGAGTATGATGTGATATCACCATCGTATTATAAAGATATCTGATCATGTTACAGATGGATTTCTGTTGAGCTATATACGATCCGGTCATTCAGGCAGACAAAGAAGACGGTAATTTCTTTGTCTGCGTTTTTGTTAAAAAGACAGGATGTACATGTGGACAGAGGAAAAGAGATACAGGAGGAAAAGTTTTGAAACAGATCGCAGACCTGCACATACATTCCAGATATTCCATGGCAACCAGCAAAGATGGCACGCCGGAGATGCTGGATCTCTGGGCGCGGAAAAAAGGAATCACACTACTTGGAACCGGAGATATGACACATCCCATCTGGCGGCAGGAGTTGAAGGCGAAGCTGATCCCTGCAGAACAGGGACTGTTCCGGCTGAAAGAGGAATATGTTTTGCCGGAGGCAGCACGCTATCCGGGAAAAGCACCCAGGTTCGTACTGTCCGGTGAGATCAGTTCCATCTATAAAAAAGGCGGAAAAACCAGGAAGGTGCACAGCCTGATCCTGCTTCCGGGATTCGATGAGGCAGATGCTTTTGCCGCAAGGCTGGAAAAGATCGGAAATATCCATTCAGATGGACGTCCTATTTTGGGGCTGCCCTGTCATGATCTTCTGGAAATAATGCTGGAGGTCAGTGAGGAGGGTATCTATATCCCCGCGCATATCTGGACCCCACATTTTTCCCTGTTTGGAGCGAAGTCCGGATTTGATACCATAGAAGAATGCTTTGAAGAACTGACACCTTACATCCATGCCCTGGAGACAGGACTTTCTTCAGATCCGGCGATGAACTGGCAGATTTCGGCGCTGGATGGCTATCAGCTGGTGTCCCATTCGGATGCACATTCACCGTCGAAGCTGGGAAGGGAAGCGGACCTTCTGGATATAGAGCTTTCCTATCAGGGATTGTGGGATGCAGTGCAGAACGGAAAAGGTCTTGAAGGGACGATTGAATTTTTTCCGGAAGAAGGAAAATATCATTTTGACGGGCACCGGAAGTGCGGCGTGTGCTTGAGCCCGAAAGAAGCAGAAATGTATAACGGTATCTGCCCGGTCTGCGGAAAGAAGCTGACCATGGGTGTGGATCACCGGATCCTGCAGTTATCTGATCGTGACGAGAGTTCAGCGGTCATGCCGGAAAGCGGCCGCCCATATGAAAGCCTGATGCCGCTGCTGGAGGTGATCTCCGCATGTGTGGGATTTTCCACGGCAAGCAAAAAAGTTCAGGGACAGTACGAGGCGCTGCTTGAAAGACTGGGTGCGGAATTTACCATATTGAGAGAGGTTCCGCCGGAAGATATCCGAAAAGCCGGCGGAGAAGTTCTGGCGGAAGGCATCCGGCGGCTCCGTGCAGGAGAAGTGGTGCGGAAACCGGGATCTGACGGAGAATATGGAAAAATAGAATTGTTTTAAGCGAATCAGGTAAGTCCTCTGCGGGGTTGCGAATATCGGCTTGATCCAATTAAGAAAATTTCTGAAATGGTGTGAAAAGAAGCAACTGTTAAATATTTATGTATTGTGAAGAGTATTGCCGGTCATAGCGTGAGCTGCAAAAGGTAAAAGGCGATAATGATAAAGGATTGGAGCAGGATAGAGATTATGAAAGAAAAAATCGGCATCATATCAGACACTCACGGTCTTCTGCGGCCTGAGGTACTGGAAATCTTAAAAGACTGCAAATACATTCTTCATGCCGGAGATGTCAATAAAGACGAGATCCTGGATGTACTGCGTTCCATGGGGAATCTCTATGTGGTCCGTGGAAATAATGATAAAGACTGGGCGGAAAATCTCCGCACCAGTCTAAGCTTTACCATTGGCGGCGTGAAATTTTTTATGGTCCATAACAAAAAAGATGTTGCGTGGGAGCTGGGGGACATACAGGTGGTCATCTTCGGGCATACTCACAAATATTTTGAGAAGATGATCGATGGCAGACTGTGGCTGAATCCGGGAAGCTGTGGAAGAAGTCGTTTCGGCGGGGAGGTTACCATGGCGGTGATGACTGTGGAGGATGGAAAATATCATGTGGAAAAAATCATTTTGGCGGAAAATTCTAGGAAATGATCATAACCCTGTTTATAGATCCTTTTATGCAGATCCGTTTCTGTAGATTACTGGAATACGCTGATGCATAAAAGGATTTTTTGTATTTTATTGGATACAATCCTTGTAATTTTGGATTTGTAGCGTATAATTAAAAAACGTTTAAAACAAAAGTGGTCTTACCACTTTTGCAAAATTCGTTTGAGCGCAGAATGTGAACGCAGCTGCGTTCATGAGTATGCAGTAAAGCAAAATGTGAATATGCGCTTTACATGAATCAGGAGGGATGCAACATGAAGCATGTGCAGCAGTTCAGCATCATCCTGTTGATTTCCGTCATTGGAGAATTACTGAAAACCTTTCTTCCACTTCCGGTACCGGCCAGTGTCTATGGATTGATCATTATGCTGGTGGCTTTGCTCACAGGTATTCTGAAGCTGGATCAGGTCAAAGGTGCGGCAGATTTTCTGGTTGAGATCATGCCGGTGATGTTTGTGCCGGCTGGTGCGGGACTGATCACAGCCTGGAGTACTCTGAAACCGATCTGTGTACCGGTTCTCATCATGACGTTTATCAGCACGGTGATCGTAATGGTCGTAACAGGAAAAGTAACACAGGGAGTGATCCGTATGGGAAAGAGAGGAACTGAAAAATGATGGAATTCATAAAAAACTCCGCATTTTTCGGAGCAATGATAAGTCTGATCGCCTATGAGATCGGTCTGATCCTGAAAAAGAAGTTTAAAATGGCGATCTTTAATCCGCTTTTGATCTCGATCATCTGTGTTATTGGTGTTCTTTTGATCTTCCATATTGATTATGATGATTATAATGAAGGTGGAAAATATATCAGCTATCTGCTGACCCCGGCAACAGTCTGTCTGGCAGTGCCCCTTTATGAGCAGATCCATCTGCTGAAAAAAAATCTCAAGGCAGTGGCTGCCGGGATCTTTTCCGGAACGCTGGCCGGGCTTTGCAGCATTCTGCTTATGGCGAAATTGTTTGGCTTTGATCATCAGGAATATGTCACTATGCTTCCGAAGTCTATCACAACCGCCATCGGAATGGGTGTTTCCGAGGAGCTTGGCGGTATCGTGACCATCACCGTTGCCGTGATCATCATCACAGGAGTTCTGGGAAATATGCTCGCAGAGGTTGTCTACAAGATCGCAAAGATCGAGGAGCCGATCGCAAGAGGTCTTGGACTTGGAACATCTGCCCATGCTATCGGAACAGCCAAAGCCATGGAGCTTGGCCCGGTAGAAGGAGCCATGAGCAGCCTTGCCATTGCCGTAGCCGGATTGCTTACGGTTGTAGGAGCGTCTGTGTTTGCGGGAATGATGTAAAAGCAGATATCATAGGATTTCAAATGCCCTTTCAAAGTGTCACATTTTACAAGTCTGTCGTTTACGGCAGGCTTTTTTTGTGGATCTTAAAGACGAACATATTTTTGTATAAAATAAACAAATGTTCGGAAAAACCATATTTGTACCGTTTTATTGGACTAAAAATGAGCTATAATGCAAACATACAGAAAATATGTTTGGAAAATATGTTCGATAAATCGTGAGACGAACATAGGACAGGGAGGATGGATCTTATGTGGAATACAGAGAGCAGCAGGAAGGCAGTATTGGCAGAAGGAAGATATGTGGAAGCTGAGAACGGACATTGCGGCAGACAGAAGCTTTCCTCAGGAATGGCAATGGTATTGGGCGCACTTCTTACAATGGAGATCATGCTTGGCGGGGCGATGCTGTTTAATTTTGATTTCCGCGGAGCAGATATCGTTGCTGTTGTATTGTCATTCATGGTATTATATTTTGCAGTGGTAGCATCACTGACAGACAAGTAGCAGAACGGAGGAGAAAGGATGCCAAGGGTCTTTAACCAGAAGATTAAAATTTTATATCTGATGCGCATTTTTCTGGAGCAGACGGACGAAGAGCATCCGATGTCCGTGAAGGAGCTGATCGCCTATCTGAATAGTCTGGGGATCAGTGCAGAGCGTAAGACTGTCTATGATGATATTGAAACCCTGCGGAATTTTGGAATGGATATCCTGAACCGTCGGGAGCACCCGGCCGGTTTTTATCTTGCCAGTCGGGAATTTGAGCTTCCTGAGCTGAGACTTCTGGTGGATGCAGTACAGTCCTCCAGATGTATCACCAATGGGAAATCCCGACAGCTGATCAGGAAGCTGGAGAGCCTTGCCAGTGTTTATGAGTCCAGACAGCTGCGGCGACAGGGATTTGCAGAGAATCGTATCCGGACTATAAACGAGAATGTGTATTACAGTATTGATATGATCCAGCGTGCATTAACTGAGGACAGGCAGATTTCTTTTCAATATTGTGAATGGACTGTGGAGAAGAAGCTGCGTCCGGAGAATGAGGGAGAACGATATTCGGTCAGTCCCTGGGGACTTGTATGGCAGAATGAGGAGTATTATCTGATCACTTACGACGAGAAGTGTGGAAGGGTTAAGCAGTATCAGGTAGATAAGCTCCAGCAGATCCGTATAGAGAAGGAGGTGCGACGCGGCAGAGAATTTTTTGAGAATTATGATATAGGGGAGCTGACATCCAGGACCTTCGGGATGTTTGGCGGCAGAGAAGTAACCATATGTCTGGAAGCACATAACCGCTTGGTCGGGGTGGTGCTGGATCGGTTTGGCAGAGATATTATGATACACAGGAAGGATCCTGAACATTTCAAAACACTGGTTCGTGTAAATATCAGTGACCAGTTCTTTGGCTGGATAGCCAGTCTTGGCCCGGATGCGGTGATCGCGTCACCGGATGAGATTCGCGATAAGTACCGGGAATTTCTTGAGAAAAGTCTTTCTAATTACAAATGATAAATATATGATAAAGAAAATCTGTATATAATAAAGATTCAGGAAAATTCACTCCTGAGTCTGCAGGTTTTCAACAGAAATAATATATAAAAAAATAAATGAAAACAGACAAAAATGAGAAAAATCATATAATAGCTGTATCTGAAATATAAAAATAATATAGATAGCATATGTAAAAAAGATAATAGACATCGCGATGTTTAAGTGCTATAATGCTTTCGACTCTTAGGAGGGAATAAATTTTGCCATTTCAGGCAGAATACGGACGGTGAAGATATGACTGTAAAAGCAAGAATGCTGAAGCTTCTGGAGCAGCACGAGAACGAACTGATATCCGGAGAGGCGGCAGCAGCAGAACTAAACTGCACACGGGCAGCCATCTGGAAAGCTGTGAAATCCCTTCGTGAAGAGGGATATACCATAGAAGCTGGACCAAACAAAGGCTATGTGCTTCGAGGAGGCAGCCGTTTATCGGAAGAAGGAATACGGCTTTACCTCGATCATCCGGATGTCCCTGTAAAAATATACAGAGAACTGGATTCTACAAACCGGGCAGCCAAGGAGGCTGCATTTTCAGGAGAAGCAGGTCATGGTGCACTGATACTGGCGCGCAGACAGAAAAGCGGAAGAGGCCGAAGAGGCCGAAGTTTTTATTCTCCTGAAAATGCAGGACTTTATATGAGTATCGTTCTAAGACCTGACCGAACTCTGAAGGAAGGACTCCTGATCACTACAGCTGCGGCAACTGCAGTGTGCCGTGCAGTGAAGAAAATCTGCGGGATCGACCTTGGGATCAAATGGGTCAATGATCTGTATCTTCATAATAAGAAAGTGTGTGGGATACTGACAGAGGCTGTTACAGACTTTGAAAGCGGGAACATTGAGTTTGCAGTTGTAGGAATTGGTTTGAATCTGTATATGCCGGAAGATGGGTTTCCTGAAGATATACAGGAAACGGCTGGAGCATTATTTGAAAACAGGAATGACGCAGAGCATATAAACTGCAGTATTCTTGTGGCTGAGATCGTCAATCAGCTTCTCATGGAAGTGGAGACTCCGGGACTTTCCAGAGAATATACAGAAAATAATATCATTCCTGGAAACATGATCGTGATCACAGACGGACAGTGTACAAGGGAAGCTTATGCAGAATCCATAGCACCAGATGGAAGGCTTCTTGTGAGAGAACAGGATGGTTCAGAAACCCTGCTTTCTTATGGAGAAGTATCTGTACGCAGGAAGTCGAATCAAGGTTAATTGAAATGAATTGTATATTTTGTATAAAAAACAGATTCTTTTTTGTGCAAAACAGGCAAAAATAATATTGACATTCTGGAAATGCGGAGTAAAATAAAGTCAACTACAAGGCGTGGTCATACCAATTATAAAAAGATACGATCAGCGCCAAGAGAAAAGGAGGGAGAAAAACGGGAGATTTATCAAGTACACTGGCAGAAGAACTAAACAGTAAGACAGCCTTTACCATTCCGGCGTTTGGTGGAATACCAATTGCAGAATGCGTGGTAGTCACATGGGTCATCATGGCGGTTCTTGTGATTCTGTCTCTGATCTTAGTTCGGAATCTCAGTGTGGAAAATCCGGGTAAGAAGCAGTTGCTTCTGGAGACCGGGGTAAGTTTTCTTCAGGATTTCTTCATGGGTATCCTTGGAGAAGAAGGCAAACAGTATGTGCCTTATTTGATGTCAACCGTAATTTACATCGGAATAGCTAATATCGCAGGCGTATTTGGTTTTACACCACCAACGAAGGACATGAATGTTACCATTGCGCTGGCGCTGATGAGCATTATTCTGATCGAGTATGCAGGCTTTCATAAAAGGGGACTGAAGGGTTTCCTGAAAAGCTTTGCGGAGCCGGTTCCGATCATGCTTCCGATCAACATTCTGGAAATAGCGATCAGACCTACATCTCTCTGCATGCGGTTGTTCGGTAATGTTCTGGGAAGCTTCGTAGTTATGAAGCTGCTGGAGTTTGTTTGTCCGGCCATTCTTCCCATACCATTCAGCCTGTATTTTGATTTCTTCGACGGATTCATACAGGCGTATGTATTTGTATTCTTAACATCCTTGTTCATTAAGGAAGCAATTGAGTAGTGAAGCGGAAGATCCGCTTGATCTAAAAATGAAAAAAATTGTATTTTACAGGAGGAAAAAACTATGTTAATCGCAATTGGTGCAGCTATCGCAGTTCTTACAGGTATTGGAGCAGGTGTTGGTATCGGTCTTGCAACATCTAAAGCAGTAGAAGCTATCGCAAGACAGCCAGAGGCAGAGAGCAAGATCAGTAAAGCGCTTCTTCTTGGATGTGCTCTTGCAGAGGCAACAGCTATTTACGGTTTCGTAATCGGTCTTCTGATCATCATCATGCTTGGCTAATAGGTAAAGACGAGATACTAATTCAGGATTAAGAGAGGCAGGTGGACCAGGTGATTAAAATTGATATCAACCTTGTCTTTACTATTATAAACCTGATCGTTCTTTATCTTTTAATGAAGAAGTTCCTTTTCGGCCCGATCATTGGTGTTATGGAGAAGAGAAAAGCTATGATCGATGAGCAGTTTGCTTCAGCAGAGAAGACAACCACTGAAGCAAACCAGCTGAAAGGACAGTATGAGGATGCACTGAAATCTGCGAAGGAGGAATCCTTCAGTATTGTAGAGCAGGCTAAGGACGAGGCAAAAGTACAGGCAGACAGCATCGTGAAGAGAGCTAATGATCAGGCTGGTCAGATTCTTGAGAAAGCAAGAAGAGATATCAGCACTGAGCAGGAAGCTGCTATGAAAGCGATGGAAGGCAAAGTGGCTGAGCTGGCAATGGATGCAGCATCCAGAATCATGGGAAAAAAGAACGACGAAGCACAGGATATGTCCCTATATGACCAGTTTTTAGAAGGAGCAGGTGATCCTCATGACAGAGACGTCCATTAATTATGCAAAAGCATTATACGGTCTTTCTGTCCCGGGGGAGGCAATCTGCGAAACAGGAAGGATTTTTAAGAATACACCTGAGATAGGTAAGATGCTTGAAAATCCACTTGTTTCCCTCAAAGAAAAAGAACAGGTAATAGAGCGGGTTTTTCCGCAGGAAATGAAGAGTTTTCTTAAAGTAACGTGTAAGTATCAGAAGATTGACAGAATCGGAGAGATCCTTGAAGCTTATGATGCTTACAGCCGGGAACAGAAAGGAATTCTCAAGGCAGAGCTTCTTTATGTAACACGTCCTGCCGAAGAGCAGGAAAATAAGATGAAGGAGTTTCTCCGTAGCCAGTTTTCTGCCAGAGAAGTGGAACTTACCCTTACAGAGGATAAAAGCCTTGTAGGTGGATTTGTTCTCAGGGCAGGAGATCGTGAGTACGACTGGAGCCTCATCGGACGTTATAAGAAACTGAAACAGAAATTAACCCGGAGGTGAAATTGAATTGGGTGCAATAAATCCAGATGAAATCATTTCGATTCTCAAGGAAGAAATAAAGAACTATGACGAAATCAGCAAGGACCAGGAAGTAGGCACTGTCATCTCCGTGGGAGATGGTATCGCAACTGTTTATGGCATCGATCATGCCATGTACGGTGAGGTCGTGACCTTCGAGAATGGTCTGAAAGGTATGGTACAGGATGTCCGTGCCAACAGCATGGGATGTATTCTTTTCGGAAAGGATACAGGAATCAAGGAAGGCACCAAGGTTGCCAGAACTGGCAAGCAGGCAGGTATTCCGGTAGGGGATAAATTTATCGGAAGAATCGTGAACGCACTTGGTGAGCCTATTGATGGAAAGGGAGAGATCCAGGCAGAGGAATACCGCCCGATCGAGAACCCGGCTCCTGGAATCATCGACCGTAAGTCTGTAACTGTACCTCTGGAAACAGGAATCCTTTCCATTGATTCCATGTTCCCGATCGGCCGTGGACAGCGAGAGCTGATCATCGGCGACAGACAGACAGGTAAAACATCCATCGCAACCGATACGATCATCAACCAGAAAGGTAAGGATGTGATCTGTATCTATGTTGCTATCGGACAGAAAGCTTCTACCGTTGCAAAGGTAGTTTCCAATCTTGAAAAATACGGTGCAATGGAGTATACAACCGTATTCTCCGCAACAGCCAGCGACTGTGCACCGCTTCAGTATATTGCTCCTTATGCTGGTACTGCTCTTGCAGAGTATTTCATGTATCAGGGTAAAGACGTACTGATCGTATATGATGATCTTTCCAAGCATGCAGTGGCATATCGTGCATTGTCACTTCTGCTTGAGCGTTCTCCGGGACGTGAGGCATATCCTGGTGACGTATTCTATCTTCATTCCAGACTTCTGGAGCGTTCCAGCCGTCTGAGTGAAGAGGCAGGCGGCGGATCCATTACGGCACTTCCGATCATCGAGACACAGGCCGGTGATGTATCTGCATACATTCCTACAAACGTAATTTCCATCACAGATGGTCAGATCTTCCTGGAAAGTGATCTGTTCTTCTCAGGTATGCGTCCGGCAGTCAATGTTGGTCTTTCCGTATCCCGTGTTGGTGGTGCTGCACAGACCAAGGCTATGAAGAAAGCTTCCGGTAGTGTACGTATCGACCTGGCACAGTACAGAGAGATGGAAGTGTTCACCCAGTTCAGTTCAGATCTGGATGAGGCTACAACTGCACAGCTGAAATACGGAAGCTGTCTGATGGAGCTTCTGAAACAGCCGCTCTGCAGCCCGTTAAGTCTTCATCAGCAGGTAATTACTCTCTGCGTTGCGACTCACAAGCTGATGGTAGATGTAGAAAAGAAAGAGATCAAGAAATATCAGAAGGATCTTCTGGAGTACTTTGATAATGTATATCCTGAGATCGGCAAAGAGATCGAGACTACAAAGCAGCTCTCTGATGAGCTTGTAGAGAAAATCGTAAAGGCGGCAGAAGAATTCAGAGATAAGAGCAGGTAGGTGTTGATATGGCAAATGCAAAAGAAATACAGACTCGTATGAAAAGCATTCAGGACACCATGAAGATCACCAATGCGATGTACATGATTTCTTCTTCCAAGATGCAGAAGGCCAAGAAGATCCTGCAGGATACGGAACCATATTTCTATAATATGCAGGCTGCCATTGCCAGGATCCTCCGTCATATGCCGGACATTCAGCATCCTTTCTTCAGTGAGCGTCATCTTGTTCCGAAGGATGAAAGAAAGGTAGGTACCATTGTCATTACAGGTGATAAAGGTATGGCTGGTGCATACAATCATAATGTACAGAAAATGACAGAAGATTTCATGGAAGAGGTACCGGGACATCACAAGCTGTATGTCCTTGGTATGGTAGGGCGTCAGTATTTCGGCAAGAGAGATGTGGATATGGACGGCGGTTTTCATTATACCGTGCAGAAGCCGACTATGCACAGAGCACGCCTTATCACGGAAGAGATCGTACGGGCATTTCTTGAAAGAGAGCTGGATGAAATTCACATTGTCTATACACAGATGCTGAATGCGATGGCAATGGAAAATGTGAATATGCAGCTTTTACCGCTGAAAAAGGCTGATTTTAAGGTGGGTCAGATCCCGGCAGATATTTATCAGGAGGAGATCGTGTTATCTCCGTCTGCAGATGTGCTTCTGGATACTATGATCCCCAACTACCTTACAGGTGTGATCTATGGATGTCTTGTAGAGGCATATGCCAGTGAGAACAGTGCGAGAATGACAGCAATGCAGTCCTCTACAGATAGTGCGAAGGCGATGCTGAAGGATCTTTCCATTCAGTATAATCGTGCACGTCAGGCTGCGATCACCCAGGAGATCACTGAGGTTATCAGCGGTGCTAAAGCACAAAAAAGGAAGTGATGACTATGAATAAAGGTAAGATCGTACAGGTTATGGGACCTGTTGTAGACGTTGTTTTTGAAGACGGACAGCTTCCGGATATCAAGGATGCCCTTGAAGTCGAGAACAACGGTAAGAGATGCGTTATGGAGGTGTCCCAGCACCTTGGAAATAATATCGTACGCTGCATCATGCTGGGAGCCAGCGAGGGCCTGCAGCGAGACAGAGAAGTAACAGCTACCGGAAGCGGTATCAAGGTTCCGGTTGGAGATAAAACACTTGGTCGTCTGTTCAACGTTCTTGGAGATACCGTAGATGGCGGTGATTCTCTGGACGGTGAAGAGCATTGGGTCATCCATCGTGATCCGCCTTCATTTGAGGAGCAGAAACCGGCAGTTGAGATCCTGGAAACAGGTATCAAGGTTATTGATCTTCTTGCTCCATATGCAAAAGGTGGTAAGATCGGTCTGTTCGGTGGTGCCGGTGTTGGTAAGACAGTCCTGATCCAGGAGCTGATCCAGAATATCGCTACCGAGCATGGTGGATATTCTATTTTCACCGGTGTCGGTGAGCGTTCCCGTGAGGGTAATGACCTTTGGACAGAGATGAAGGAATCCGGTGTTCTTGAAAAGACAGCCTTAGTGTTCGGACAGATGAACGAGCCGCCTGGAGCACGTATGCGTGTTGCTGAGACAGGACTTACCATGGCAGAGTATTTCCGTGATCAGGAGCACAGAGATGTACTTCTTTTCATTGATAATATCTTCCGTTTTGTACAGGCAGGATCTGAGGTTTCCGCTCTGCTTGGACGTATGCCGTCCGCAGTAGGATATCAGCCTACACTGGCAACTGAGATGGGTGAGCTTCAGGAGAGGATCGCATCTACCAAGGAAGGTTCTGTTACATCTGTACAGGCAGTATATGTACCGGCCGATGACTTAACTGACCCGGCTCCGGCAACAACATTTGCCCATCTGGATGCAACAACCGTTCTTTCCCGTAAGATCGTTGAGCAGGGTATTTATCCGGCCGTAGATCCGCTTGAGTCTACTTCCCGTATCCTGGAGGCAGATATTGTTGGTGAGGAACATTACGAGGTTGCACGTAGAGTACAGGAGATCCTTCAGAAATATAAAGAACTTCAGGACATCATTGCTATTCTTGGTATGGAGGAGCTCTCAGAGGAAGATAAGCAGACAGTATTCCGTGCAAGAAAGATCCAGAAGTTCCTTTCCCAGCCGTTCCATGTAGCTGAGAACTTCACCGGTATCAAAGGTAAATATGTACCTCTGAAAGAGACGATCCGCGGATTTAAGGCGATCATTGACGGTGAGATGGATGATTATCCGGAGAACGCATTCTTTAATGTTGGAACCATTGATGATGTAATTGCAAAAGCAAAAGCCGAGGAGAACCGGCAGTAAGGAGCAGCTATGAGTGAGACATTTGGCCTGGAAATATATGCCAGCAATAAACTGGCTTATGCAGGACGTGCTCAGAAGCTTATTATCCCGGCAGTGGATGGTGAGCAGGGATTTCTTGCCCATCATGCGAATGTTGTAGCTGCCATCATTCCCGGTGAGATGCGTTTTGAGGATGCTGACGGTAATGAGTATGTGTTTGCTGTGAGCAGCGGATTTGTTGAGATGATCAATAACCGTGCCAAGCTGTTCTGCCTCAGCGTAGAGAGTCCGGACGAGATTGATATCCGCCGTGCTCAGGAAGCAAAGGAACGTGCAGAAGAGCAGCTTCGTCAGAAACAGAGCATCCAGGAGTATCATATGAACCAGATGGCACTTGCGAGAGCGATGACACGTCTTAAAGTAACACATAAGCAGTAAATTTAAATCATATAAAAAGATCCATTGTCAGGAAACTGGCAGTGGATCTTTTTTTTCTCTGTTATTTTGTGGATGAAGCAGGATCAGATTCGGTATTTTCCGGATCAGCAATGGAAGAAGTTTCAGAAGCTGTATCTTTGTCTGAGTTATCAGAAGTATGAACAGGCTTTTCTGTCAGCTGCTGATATGGACGATAGGGTTCCCAGTAATGTTCATCTTTTGTTTCGGTTTCCTGTTTCAGTTTCTTTTTCTGCTGAGTAAGAAGATAAATACCTGCAGCAATGATACCTGCAGCAATGACGATCTGCGGAAGGCTGTTGCAGATATTGTATACATAGTCGGCCATATTATTCGGTACAATGAAGTACAGAAGACTTGTGAAACGACTCCACAGGATACAGATACCAAACAGGATCAGAATCCATGCAGCTGCACTCTGATGCTTTTGTAAGAATTTTCCCATATCACCGGAAAACTGATCCATGTGAAGAATGTAATTATCCTCTACAGAGTAGAATTCTTCTTCTGACAGGGATTTCAGATTATGGACATTAAAAAAACTATAGAACCATATCACCGGGAGAAACATGGCCAGCCATCCAAGACCGGTTATGGATGCCAGTGCGATCGATCCCCAGAACAGTAGCATAATGCTAAGTCCCTGTTTTTTAAATCCCATGTACATTTCCCCGGCACCGGGGATCAGGGAAAAGATAAATACCCAGAAACCATGTTTTTGTTTTTTCATAAATTTACTTGCCTCCGTTTATAATTTTATTCGTAAGATCGTTCAGATTATTACTGATCTTCTGAGAATGTTCACTGAGCTGGGAACCTACCTGCATGGAAAGCTGGTTTAGGCCGGAACCAATGTCAAGGGATGAAGAAATCTTAACTTTTGTTTCCGGTGAAGGATGAAGAGCCGTAAAATCTGTCTGAGATACAGAAAAAAGCATGATCAGCGCAACACCCATGCCTACGGCAGTCCGTAAGCCTGCACAGAGAAGCTTCATCCAATAAGCAGTTTCATGTATTTTTCTGGAAGCCTGAACTTCCGGAGAAGCTGCTTTTTTCAGAATTTCATCCTGCAGATAGGATGGAGCATACTCAGAAGCGGCATCCTCATTCTGAAGAAGTTCATCCAGACAGAAGTCACATTGCTCCATATGCTCCAGAAAATGGATCATTTCATCCGTATTCATGGTTCCGTCCTGGAATTTCTGTAATTCATCCTGTGGTATGTGCATCTAATCACTCCTTTCCAGCAGTGCTTTCAGCATAGATCTGGACCGGTAGATCTGCGTCTGGACTGTTTTGATATTTTTATTCTGCGCTTTTGCAATTTCTGCGGCGGTTTTTTCTTCGCAGAAATGCTCAAGGGCAACCTCCCTGTAGGGGCTTTTCAGCGCTGCACATAAATGCCGGATCCGATCCTTGAAATCTTTGTCCAGAAATGCCTCCTCCGGGGAAAACTCTTTATCATGGAGCTGTTCAAAATAGGTGTCCTCTGTGGGAATGGTACGTCTGCCAGCTGCTTTCAGATGATCCAGACATTTTCTGACTGCGATCTTGCTGAGCCAGGCTTTTTCGTAGGTGCCATCAAAACGGGAGAGATTTTTGTAGGCGGAAAGAAAAACATCCTGTGTCAGATCCTCGGCGTCAAAGGGATTGCCCACCGATTTCAGACAAATGGAAAATATTAAGTTTTGGTATGTATGTATCAGATATTCCAGATATTCCAGATATTCTTCCCGTGTAATGCAATCAGCTCCCTTCTCTTCCCGCTTCATTTATTATAACGCGGAACCTGAAGGAAAGCCTTCAGCTTTTATAGAAAAATATGTAAATCATTGGATAAATGCCGTTTTTATATAGCGGGGAGAGAAAATTTGGTCTATACTATAAGTCGTCAAAGCAGAGATGCAGAAAGGATGAGACAAATGACAGAGACGAAACGTTTATATTATGAAGATGTATATAAAAAAGAATTTACAGCCAAAGTCCTGGAGTGCAGAGAAGCAAAAAAAGGTTTTCATATCATTCTGGATGAGAGCGCTTTTTACCCGGAGGGCGGTGGACAGCCAAGCGATACCGGATATCTCAACGATGTGAAAGTAAAGGAAGTGCATGAAAAAGAGGGAGAACTTCTTCATTATACAGATCAGCCGATGGAAGCCGGAACAGAAGTACAGGGACGCATCGATTGGGCAAGAAGATTTGATCTGATGCAGCAGCATTCCGGTGAGCATATGGTGAGCGGACTGATCCATGAGGCTTACGGATATGATAATGTAGGCTTTCATATGGGAAGCGATACCATTACCATAGATCTGAATGGCCCGTTGGATGAGGCGCAGCTTGCTGAGATCGAGCGGAAAACAAACCAAAAGATATGGGAAGATACGCAGATAAAGATCATATATCCTACAGCGGAGGAACTGGAAAAGATCGATTATCGAAGCAAAAAAGAGCTCACCGGTCAGGTGCGGATCGTAGAATTTCCAGGGGTGGATATCTGTGCATGCTGCGGAACTCATGTGACACATACCGGAGAGATCGGAATGGTGAAACTTCTTTCCGTGGAAAAATTTCGTGAAGGTGTCCGTATTGAGATGATCTGCGGAAAACGTGTGCTGGATTATCTGAACATGGTCAATGACCAGAACCACCAGATTTCTGTAAAGCTTTCCGCAAAAATGGATAAGACTGCGCAGGCAGTGGAACGCCTTCAGGAAGAGAATTTCCGACTGAAAGGACAGGTTGGGCAGCTGGTAGACGACATGTGCCGGAAAGAGGCAGAGCGTTATGCAGGAAGCGGAAGCGTTCTCATCTTTATGGATGGAATGGATGCAGACAGTGTGCGGAAGCTTGCAGACGCCGTGACACAGACCTGCCAGGGCTGCTGTGCGGTATTTTCCGGAAATGCAGACGGAAGCTACAAGTATGCAATGGGCGAAAAAGACGGCGATCTCCGTCAGTTTACAAAAGAGATGAATGCGAAATTAAACGGACGCGGAGGTGGAAAGCCGTTCTTTGTACAGGGGTCGGTGCAGGCATCCGAGAAAGAGATCCGAAACTTTTTTGAGCAGTGATGAAAATGTTTGGGGAATGTCATGCACATATATTTCTCAATGGCTATGATTACCGGAAAGCCGTTGAGACACAGAAAAATGGCCCCCAGGATGCACTGATCCGTGCTCATCTTGAGGAATACCGGAAAAGAGGAATCCGTTTTGTGAGAGACGGAGGAGATCATTACGGTGTGTCAAAACGGGCTGCCAGACTGGCCCCGGAATATGAAATTGACTATCGCACACCGGTTTTTGCCATTTATAAAGAGGGGCATTACGGGAAGATCGTTGGAAAAAGCTTTTCAGACATGAAGGAATATCACAGAAGAGTTCTGGAAGCTGCCGCTGAAGGTGCGGATTTTATCAAGATCATGACTACAGGGCTTCTGGATTTTGCAGATCACGGGAAAATTACGGGAACGCCGCTTTCAGCAACGGATGTGAAAGAAATGGTACATATTGCTCATGAAGAGGGATTTGCCGTGATGAGCCATACAAATGGATGCTATGGCGTACAGGCAGCAGTGGAGTCTGGTGTTGACAGTATTGAGCATGGGAACTATATGGATGATGAGACGATTTCCATGCTGGCAGACAGCGAAAGCGTGTGGGTTCCGACACTTGTAACTGTGCGGAATCTTAAAGGCTGCGGCAGATTTGAAGATACGATCCTTGCATCTATTATAAAGACGGGCGAGCAGAATCTGAAGAAAGCTTTTGAAAAGAAGGTTCATGTGGCAGTAGGAAGCGATGCCGGTGCATATCAGGTTCTTCACGGCCAGGGTGTACAGGATGAAAGCAGAGCTTTTTTTGATATACTGGGTGATACGCAGGCAGTACGAAGCTGGATGGAAGATGGAGAAAAAAGGATCCGTACCATCTTCTGTCACGGGTCTTCGAATTTAATACAGGTATAAATATTGGAGGTGCGTGATTTCGCAGGGTTGAAAGTAACCCGGAGATCGGCACCTTCTTCCATTCCGCTTGAGGAAAGGTCCGGAACGTTTTCACGGCTGCAGAGGATCTTTACGCCGTCGTATGTCTGGAGCAGCACGGTATTGGCGGTTGTGCCCAGGATCGTGCCGGTTACAGTAGAAGTAATGTTGCGTACGGAAAGTATGTCCGGATCCTCCCCGGTGATTCCACGGATCTTCATGCCGCTGGTGGATTCACCATTAAATTTACCGGTATAGATAATGTTTACATAAGATCCCGGAGCCATTCCTCCTTTGAAATATACAGGGGCGGAGGAAAGTGAAACTGTCAGTTCCGATCCTGTGGCCTGCGGGATGACAGTCATTGTGCTGGTGCTGACACTTACGATCTTTGCACGGAGATGCTGCTCTTTTTTCTTCGGTTCAGGGGAAGGAGTAGGAGTTGCAGCAGGTACCTTCAGTGGATCCGTATCGGAGACACTGATCACTTTTGTGAAACTGCCGTCATACTGCTTGTCACCCACGAGGGTTTCGTTGATGAATTTACCGCGAAAATGGACATAGACCCACTTGCCGGCCTTGATGCCTTTTTTGTAGTATTGTCTGACACCGGTGACAGGGAAGGTTACGGTATTTCCCTTTTCTGTAACTATCACAAGGGCATTGGATGTGAGTGATTTCACTTTGCCCTTTAAAGTGCGGTCCTCCAGAGGAGTTTCATTATGATATTTGTCGGTTATTTTGATGGGGGAAATGGTGCTGATATCCGTTCCGGAAAGCTGTCCCTGGTAGATCACACTGACCTGATCACTGGATACAACGCCGTATTTGCATTCAAGCCTTGTCTGGGAAACATCAAATACATAGGTTTCTCCATTGCTGGAAATCGTCAGGTGTGTACCGTCAAAATCCAGCAGTGTGCCGGTAAGCTCATCTATATAAACACGTTCTTCCGTGGAAGGCTCCTGATCTTCCTGTTCTGTGGAATCTGAAGCAGTAACGTCTGAAATTTTATCCTGAAGAGAAATAATATGATCATCGATCTGATCATTGCTGCAGCCTCCCACAAAAAGGGAAAGGCCGAGAATCATACATGCAGCAGACAGTTTTTTCATTTGTGTCCTCCGACCCGGGATAACGGTCAGTCCTGTTTATCTGTAAGATCATGGGTTTCCGACGCCGGTATAAAGTCAAAGATCTGGCGGAAAGAATCCCATTGCTCACGGCTGTCGATTCCATGGTTGATCAGACCCGTGCATTCAGTACAGGCATTGGTATCCAGATAATTATCGTAATAAATATGATAGGGATTTTGGGTGTTTTTTTCCTGCGAATCGTTCATCGGATCAGTCTCCTTATTGATTGATAAGGATCAGTATATGAAGGCAGGAAAGATTTTATACATATTAAGGGTATTATAGCAAAAAGATTTTTTGATTTCTACAGGGATTTACGGAAAATCCATGCATTTACTGAAAACGTGTTCCTACAGGCTGAACACGGAACCAGTAGGTATAGGAATACTGAAATCCAAGAGAGCTGTAAAGCTTTTCTGCGGAAGTATTGTTTTTTACCACCTGAAGATAAGCGTGGCTGGCGCCTCTTTTTTTGCCCTCATTGAGAAGACCGGTACAGATCTGACGGGCATATCCTCTGCGGCGATAATCTTCACGCACATGAATGGCATAGATACCGATGTAGTCGCGATCCAGGATTCCAAGACCTGTGGCAATGATCTCGCCGTTTTTTGTTATGGAAGCGCAGACAGTTTCCTTAAGAATGGCACGGTACATGGAAGGAACGACGCTTCGATGGATCGGATTTGTAGTTCTTTTCAAGTCAAAAAGGCTGTGGATCCAGAAATCCGGAATTTCATTGGAAAAAAGCACATCGGTGACAGGCACATCCAGAACGGCATTGTCCAGGTCTACAGTCATAACATTTGTTATGTGCTGAACGGAATAGCCCCTGTTTTCCAGCATATAGTCAAAATCCGGGGATACAAGGGGGCTGATCTTAAAGATCGCAGGAGTTCCCAGACGCTTATAGACCTGTTCGCAGTAGGGGATTTTTTCGCGCCATGGAAGTGTGGAGGTTCCGAACTGTTCCACACTGTTGGTCCTGTGCGTATAGAAATAAGAAAAACGTAAGATCCATCCGTCATAAAGTTCCATTTTATGGGAAGGCCATGCGTTCAGTGACATATCTTCGATTTTTTTGATCGTTGTTTCCATAGTATTACCTTTCTGATATGATCAATTTATAAAGTTTATCTGCCAGGATCTGATGCCCCTGTGGTGTGAGATGGATACCGTCAGAAGTTATTGATGCAGGCCCGGACCGTGCAGCTTCCTGATCCAGATCGTTCTGCAGCGGGAGAAAAACGGCGCCATGATCCTGACTGATCTTTTTAATATGCACAGACATCTGTGAAAGAAGGGGAGCCCAGGAAGCGTAGCAGCGTGGCCATGGAAAAACAAAGGGTTCCAGGAAATAGAGCTTTCGTTTCCGGGAGTTTGTGCAGGATAGCTTTTTTGCAAGGAGCTCATAACGGGTGACAAATTTGTTCATCAGATCCTGCTGTTGTGCAGATGAACGGCGGGTGTTCATCATGATCCCCACATCATTGATCCCGATCAGGACGGTAACAATATCCGGATCAGAGCTTTCCAGCCAGAAATCTGTGTTCTGAAGAAGCCGTTCCAGGGTGAAACCATCAATACCTCTGTTTTCAATGGAAAATCGGTGATCTGTGTTATGAAGCAGACAGGAGAGCTGCTTCACATATCCTTTTCCAAGAGGATCTGCGGAGAAAAGCCGTCCGCAATCTGTGATACTGTCTCCGAGACACAAAATGCGAGTCATCCAATTCCTTCTTTCTGTTATACCGGGCGGATCATTATCCGTAGTCGATTATTTTCGTATTGGTGCTTTGATAGTAGCACTTACACCAGCAGTGGTCAAGCGTACGAAATACCGGAAAATGGGTAAAAAACGAATAAACGTGAAAAACATGAAAATTTTTTAAAAAAATTAAAAAAAGTACTTGCATTTTGAAAGAAAGTGTTATATACTAACGAAGTCGGTTGAGGGAAACAACAAAAAACGAAATCAAACGACAGAAACAAAAGAATATGGCCAGTTGGTCAAGGGGCTAAGACGCCGCCCTCTCACGGCGGAAACACGGGTTCGATTCCCGTACTGGCTATTAACTGAAAGCAATCAGAACATGTTTCTGGTTGCTTTTTTGTTTATGATCACAAATGGGGATTTTGGGAGGTTTTACTATGATCATTGATAATGTGTATGTTTTTACACCGGACAAAGCATTTGTAAAAGGCGGGATTATCCTGGATGGGGATAAGATCCGACAGGTTTATGAAGAAAAGGATGCGCCGCAGCTTAACGGGGATGTTCTGGACGGAAAAGGCTGCTACGCCATTCCGGGACTGATCGATCTGCATTTTCATGGATGCAAGGGAGATGATTTCTGCGACGGAGACAAGGATGCGATCGGAAGGATCGCGGAATATGAGGCATCGGTAGGAGTTACAGCGATCGCACCGGCTACCATGACTTTACCGGTAGAGGAACTGGAGCAGATCCTCCATACAGCTGCAGAATATAAAAAAGAAACAAAGAACTGCCGTAAGGCGGATTTTCTGGGGATCAATATGGAAGGGCCTTTTATCAGCCCGGCGAAAAAAGGGGCACAGGACGCGAGGAATATCCTGCCATGTAATGTGGAAATCTGTGACCGTTTTTTAAAGGCCTCGGAAGGTCTGGTAAAATTTATAGGGATTGCACCTGAAGAAAGTGAGCATGCAGCAGAATTTATCCGGGAAGTTCATGAAAGGGTCAATGTTTCTCTGGCACATACCAATGCAGATTACGATACAGCAATGGAAGCATGCAGAGCAGGAGCAAACCATGCAGTCCATCTGTATAACGCAATGCCTGCGTTTACGCATCGTGCACCAGGTGTCGTAGGTGCTGTTTTTGATAATAAGGATGTTATGGCAGAGATCATCTGTGACGGGATCCATATCCATCCGTCTGTTGTTCGAGCTACATTTCAGATGATGGGAGCTGACAGGATGATCCTGATTAGCGACAGTATGAGAGCTACCGGTATGCCGGATGGTCAGTATACACTGGGCGGACTGGATGTTAAGGTTGTGGGAAGACTTGCCACACTGGTATCTGACGGTGCGATCGCAGGATCTGCCACAAATCTGATGGATTGTATGCGTACAGTTGTTAAAAAGATGGAGCTTCCGCTGGAAACAGCCGTGGCCTGCGCGACCATAAATCCGGCCAGAAGCCTTGGTGTGGAAGAACAGTACGGATCTCTGGAAGTAGGTAAAAAAGCTCATGTGGTACTGCTGGATCAGGATCTGGAACTGAAAGCAGTGATCAAGGACGGAGTAAAGATCCGATAGGATCATAGAAGATAAAACGATAAAAAATAAAAAGATAAAAAGAATTTCAGGAGCAGATGACAGCAAAATTCGTGTCAGAATTTGTCGAACGAAAATGCTGGACAAAATGCTCCTGAAATTCTATAATTAATTTCACCAGAGATCTTCTGGTATCGATCACCGCCAGGTCAGGCGGGAAATCCCATTTTTATCATAACTGAATAAACATATATTTTAAGAAGGAAAGGGGGCGTGTATGTTTCTTTATGGAGAATTATCCGTGGTGATATCTGCGATGGCGGTCTGGATGGATCTTAAAGATGCATCTGTAGACAATGGATGGATCCTTTTTTCTTTTATGATCGGTTTCCTGATCCAGATCACAGAAAACGGGCCGAAAGGTGGAGTGATCTTTCTGGCAGGAGTGGCCGTGCCGGTGCTTCTTTTGGGAATCCTTTTTATATTCCATATGATCGGCGCCGGAGATATCAAGCTTCTGTGCGCACTTGGCGGGATCATGGGGCCGCGGACAGTTATGGAATGTATTGTTTATTCTCTGCTTGCAGGTGCAGGCATTTCTCTGGCAATTCTTATTTCTACAGGCGGTATCCGCCGACGATTCCTTTATTTATATCAGTATATGAATGAGTTTTACTGTACCGGTGAGATACGTCCTTATTACAGAAAGGGGATGAGCTTTCCGGAGAACTTTCATTTTACGGTACCCATATTTTTGAGTGCGGTGCTTTATGCAGGAGGTGTGTATTGAAGAAAAACATATTTGCGGTCTGTGATCTGGAGGTGGATTATGCTTTCAATTTTATGGATTATCTGAACCAGAAAAAGAATCTTCCGTTTGAGATCCAGGCATTTACCACGGCGGAAAGTCTCATTGCCTACGGAAAAGAAAATCATATTGAGTTGCTGCTGATTTCCGATAAAGCAATGCGAAAAGAAGTCCGTGACCTTGGTATCGGAAAGATCATCATTCTTTCAGAGGGTGTGCATCCTCCGGAACTGGATCAGTATTCAAGTGTGTATAAATATCAATCTTCCTCAGATGTGATAAGGGAGGTGATGGCCTGCTATGGAGAAGAGAAGTCTCTTGATCCGGTAACTTTTCCTGTGTTGAAAAAGACAATGGAGATCATCGGTGTTTTTTCTCCTCTTGGCAGGTGTCTGAAGACATCCTTTGCACTTGCGCTGGGACAGATACTGGCGAAAGAACGTGCCGTTCTTTATCTGAATCTGGAATCCTATTCTGGTTTTGAGGAACTTCTTGGGAAAAAATTTCCGGCTAATCTGAGTGATCTGTTTTATTATGTTCGCCAGGGAAATGAAAACCTGATCCATAGAATGAACGGAATGATCCAGACAGTAAACAATCTGGATTTTATACCGCCTGTAAGAACACCTTCAGATATCCGGACCGTGGACTGGGAAGACTGGGAGCGGCTGTTGCAGGAGATCGTACTTCACAGTTCCTATGAAGTGCTGATCCTGGATATGGGAGAAAATGGAGATGAGGATTTCCGGCTTCTGGAAATGTGCAGAAAAATCTATATGCCGGTTTTGAATGACACACTTTCTGTCTGTAAGGTGACACAATTCGAAAATCTTCTGCGTATCTGGAATAAAGAAAAGATCCTGGAAAAAACAGAAAAGGTGCATCTGCCCTTTCATATGGATAGGATCTCTTCTGACGCTTACGTAGAACAGTTGGTCTGGAGTGAACTGGGAGATTATATCCGTGAACTTTTGAGAAAGGAGCGGTCATGAACAGAGAAAAATTCCGGGAAATGTATGATCTGCTCATGGAACAGCTGGATGTTTCCAGAGAGCTGTCCGATGATGAGATCCTGGGGGTGATCGATGAACTGATATTAACTCAGGCAAGGGAACTGTTTCTTTCACTGAAGGAGAAAGTAGAGCTCAGACAGGAGCTGTTCTGTTCTGTGCGCAAGCTGGATGTTCTGCAGGAACTGATCGATGATGAAAGTGTTACGGAGATCATGGTAAATGGTCCGGATCATATTTTTGTGGAACGTGGAGGAAAATTGACCAGATGGAATAAGGTCTTCACGTCAGAAGAGAAGCTGGAGGATGTGATCCAGCAGATCGTAGGGCGCTGTAACCGGGTTGTCAACGAGTCCATGCCCATTGTAGATGCAAGGCTGGAAAACGGAGCACGTGTGAATGCAGTGGTTTATCCGGTTGCTCTGAATGGTCCGATCCTGACGATCCGTCGTTTTCCGGATGATCCTATCACAATGGAAAAACTGATCGCTTTTGGAAGCATCACCGAAGAATGTGCACAGTTTTTAAAAAAACTTGTTCAGGCAAGATATTCTATTGTGATCGGTGGAGGTACAGGCAGTGGAAAAACAACATTCCTTGGAGCTGTTACAGAATATATTCCAAAAGATGAGCGCCTGATCACCATTGAAGATAATGCGGAGCTTAAGATCCGGGGAATTGATAACCTGGTATGTCTGGAGGCAAAAATGGCCAATATGGCGGGCGCGGTGTCAGTAACGATCCGAGATCTGATCCGGTCAGCCCTTCGAATGAGACCGGATAGGATAATTGTAGGGGAAGTCCGTGGAGGAGAGGCAGTGGATATGCTGCAGAGCCTGAATACGGGACATGATGGAAGCCTTTCAACACTTCATGCAAACAGCAGTCAGGATATGCTTTCCCGAATTGAAACGATGACATTGATGGGGATCGATCTTCCCCTGGAAGCAATCCGAAGGCAGATCGCTTCCGGGGTAGACATTCTGGTACATCTCGGGCGTATGCGGGATAAAAGCAGAAAGCTGCTGGAAATCACAGAAGTATGTGGATTTGAAAACGGAGAGATCCAGACCAGGCCGCTGTATCGCTGGGAAGAAGGAAAGGGACTTGTAAAAACCGGAGAACTTTTGCATTGTGAAAAAATGAAACGGGCAGGAATCAGACTATGAAAGAGCGGAAAGGAAAGAATCAGAAATGGAGATCTACGAGGAAAGATTACAGGATGTATCATTTTACGGGGAAGGAGACCGCAAAGTATCTTCTGGAGGGAGCTGCCGTATGCGCTGCAGCCGACTATCTGTTTTATCAGAGCCTTCCTGTGTTGCTGTTTATGCTTCCAATACCAGTGCTTTTTCTGAAAATGCAGAGGAAAAAATGCACTGCACGGCAGCAGAGGGAGCTGAATTACCAGTTCCGGGATGCTCTGACGGCCATGAATGTGGCGGTACAGGCCGGCTATTCCGCGGAGAATGCGGTGCGTGCCAGTGTAAAGGATCTGGGGAGACTTTATGAAAAAGGAAGTGATATACTGGATGAATTTCGGTATATCGAAAGCCAGCTGCGTCTGAGTGTTCCGGTGGAAGAGCTGTTCCTGGATCTGGGAAAACGCAGCGGAGTGGAAGATATTGAAAATTTCGCAGCAGTATTTTATACAGCAAAAAGAACAGGCGGGGATATGACGCAGGTGATCCAGAAAGTAGCCAGAATGCTTAGTGATAAGATCGAGGTAAAAAAAGAGATCGAGGCAACGCTGGCCGCAAAGAAATCGGAACAGATGGTTATGAGTATCATGCCGGCCGGTATCATCTGCTATCTGAAACTGACTTCGCCGGGATTTTTGGATGTACTTTATGGGAATCCTTTCGGAATCTGTGCCATGACAGTTTGCATGGTGATCTATGGCTTGTCTTACTGGCTGGGTGTGAAGATTGTAGACATAGAAGTGTAGGTGAGGATAATGTGGATACATATTTTGATATTTATGGTGATCCTTGGGGTGTTTCTGGCAGGAAAAATGGGGCGGTTGCCTCCGGAAGCCGGAAATCCGGAAGAAAAGAAACTGTTTATACGGATAGCGCTTACCGGAAATATCATCGGTATGCTCCTGACATTTCAAAGTGGCGGAGATAAGGTTTATTCATCCGGATACCGTATGGAAAAAGAGGAGACAGGTGCTTATGAAGAGAAATTCAAAGTATCTGTAGACGGAGAAGAAGCCGGTTCCCTGTATGTGCAGGTGCCGGAAAAAGAAACAGAAGGATCCGAAGAAGAACCGGAAACAGAACTTAGCGAAGAACAGCAGCGCGAGAAAGAGCTGCAGGACATGATCGTACAATATAATCAGAAAAAAAACGATCCGCAGTACTATTATCTTCCAGATGAATGGAATGGAAAACATCTTGAATGGGAGCAGCCAAAAGACAAAACAGGAAACCTGCTTTCAGCTCTTGGTTTGGCAGCAGCGGCAGCAGCTGTCATTGCAAAAAAACGGGAAGAACAGAATGCTCAGATAAAAAGAAGAGAACAGATGCTGATGGATTATCCAGGACTGATCATGAAATTTACCCTTCTGGTGCAGGCAGGCTTAACTGCCAGAAAAGCGTTCCAGAAAATAGCACTGGATTACGGAAAGAGAGAAGATGGTAAAAAACGTGAGGCTTACGAAGAAATCCGAGTAGCCTGTTATGAGATGGACAGTGGGATTTCCGAAGCAGAGGCTTACCGGAGATTTGGAGAACGGTGCGGACAGGTAAAGTATAAAACTCTGTCAACACTACTGATCCAGAACCTCCAGAAAGGAAGCAGGTATCTGGCCGATCTGCTGGAAAAGGAATCCGTGGAAGCCTGGGAGGAGCGAAAAAGAAAAGCAAGAGTGCTAGGAGATACAGCAGCAACAAAACTGCTTCTTCCGATGGTCTTGATGCTCCTGGTGGTGATGGCGGTGATCATGCTGCCGGCATGCCTTTCCTTTTACGGAGGGTAGGACTGGAGAACAGAGAAAGGAAATGTGAGGTGACAAATGAAAATATGTGGAAGTATGTAAAAGAATTTGCGATGGAAGAGGATGCGGTGGGTGTTGTGGAGATCATCCTGATTCTGGTGGTTCTGATCAGTCTGGTCATCATCTTTAAGGAACAGCTTACAGCACTTGTTAAAAAAATCCTTACAAAAATCACAAAACAAAGCAACACGATCTGAAAATGAGAAAAAACGGTGATATCTGCTGATATTTCCGTTTTGGAAAGGAGAGGTACCCCTTGGCAGGAAATGTGAAAAAAGGCAGCATTACGATCTTTCTGGCTCTGATCTTGAGCCTGGTTCTTTCTCTTGTGTGTGCCAGCATTGAATCTGTACGCATGGCAGCTGCCAGGACACAGATACTTAACAGTATGGATATTGGCTTATATTCCTTATTTGGACAGTATGACCGAACGCTTTTGGAAGATTATGAGCTGTTTGCACTGTATGCAGGTGGAAAAGAAGAACTGGATATGGCTTCTGTATATGATGATTTTCAGACTTATATGAAACCTGTATTGAAACAGAACAGTCAGAAACTGGAGCTTCTCCAGGGCGGATTCAATGGTTATCAGCTTCTGAGCGACGGAAAAGGCGAGATTTTTTACCAGCAGGCTGTTCAGTATATGCGTGAAACTCTGGGAAGCCAGGGGGTACAGACTCTTCTCGGAAAACTGAAGGATCAGGAAAAGAAGACAGAGGATGCAGAGAAAAAAGGAGAACAGGCAGAAAATAAAGGAACGTTGGATTCCTATGATTCTGCTATTACGGACGCCGCGCAGAAGAGCGAAGAAGCAAAAAAAGAACAGGAACAACAAAAAAACCAGGGAGATTTTTCGGATGCAGGAAATGGGGATGATTTTACCGGCGGTGTTGATGAAAGCGTGGAAAATCCTATTCCGATCATCAGAAGAGTCCGTAAAATGGGACTTCTTGATCTGGTAGTACCATCCGAACGGGGAATATCGGATGCGGTTACAGACAGAAAAAGCCTTACATCCGGAAGAAAGCTCCAGACAGGACTAATGTTGGATACGGATATACGATCCGATAATTCGTATACGTCCGGAATATTGTTTGGACAGTATCTGCTAAAGAAACTGGGAAATTATCGAAGACCGGCAGCGGCGGGGTTGAATTATCAGGTGGAATATATTCTTGGAGGGAAGAACAGTGATCGGGAAAATCTGAAGTCCGTGGCAGGAAAACTTCTGGTGATCCGTCAGGGGGTTAACATGGCGTATCTGCTTTCAGATGGTGGAAAACGGATACAGGTCGAAACACTGGCGCTGGCGATTGCCTCAGGTTTTCTGATCCCACCGGCGGCAGCAGTGATCGAAGCGGCACTGATCTTTTGTTGGGCATTTGCGGAGAGTATTCTGGATGTCCGGGAACTTTTTGCAGGAGGACATGTACCTCTTATAAAAAACTCCTCAGACTGGCAGCTGTCTTTGCGTAATCTGCCCAATATCCTGGACAAACTGGATTCTTCAAGAAAGGATGCAGGGAATGGAATGTCTTATGAGGATTATCTTCAGGTTCTGCTTATGGCGAAAGGAAAACAGGATAAAGTTCTGAGAGGAATGGACATGATCGAGTGCTCTGTACGTGAAAAGGGAAAAAGACCGGGTTTTCAGATGGATCACTGCATCGCTGCCCTGGAAGCGTCTGCAGATGTAAAAGCAAACAGACGGAAAATATTTACAGTTACACGTCAGTATGTGTATGAATAGAAAGAGAGGTGTACAGGGATGCTTTTTCAGAAAGAAAAAGAAGATAAAAATCAGATAAACAGACTGGATCAAAAAAGAGAAAGGCGCTCTCGAAGAGCTTTTTTCCTGCTTTCCCCGATAAGCCGGAAAACGCTTTCTGGAAAAGTATCCCTGTGCACCTTTCTGAAAAAAGCAAGTCTCACTCTGGAGACTGCGATGGCTTTGCCGCTGTTTTTTTTCGGAGTGCTCACGCTGCTTTCTTTTATGGATATTTACAAGGTACAGACGGAGCATCTGACCGGCTTGTGCCAGAAAGCAAAGGAAGCAGGTATGTATGCGTATGGTGCCGGCGGTTCAGGTACAGAAACGATCACATTGCCGGACATATATTCCTATCAGCCCATAGGCGGTCTGATTCCGCTTCCTAAAATATGGTTCCATAATACGGTAAAGGTTCATACGTGGAATGGTGTGATATACGAAAATGGAAAGGATACAGTGGAGAGCCAGCCTATGGTGTATGTGACAGAATCAGGAAGTGTGTATCACAGAAAACTGGGGTGCAGTTATCTGAATCTGTCTGTTCAGCAGATATCAGGCTCTTCGGTTAAAGCTTTAAAAAATGCATATGGAGAAAAGTATCAAGCCTGTGAGCTGTGCAGTCGTGGGCAGGAACCGGCCGGAGTGGTATATATCACAAAAAAGAGTAACCGTTTTCATAACAGGGAAAGCTGCAGCGCATTGAAACGATCTGTACGGATGGTGAAAGAAACCGAGGTTTCCGGTGAAATGAGTGCCTGCGGACGATGTGGCTGAAGGGAGAGATCATGAGCAGTGTAAAAATTTGCATGACTGTACTTCTTGTAATTAATACCTGGACAGATATCCGAAAAAAAGAAATCTGTTTACCGGTGCTTTTTATATTTCTGGCAGGCGGGATCCTGTGGCGGATCAGGCAGGGGCTTCTCTGGCCGGCAGGGATTATTTCCATGGGAATCGGAGTATTTATAATTTTGATCGCTTTGATCAGTGGAGGAATGGTCGGATTTGGAGACGGATTGTTGATACTGACAATGGGCTCTGTGCTGGGAGCCGGAGAACTGGCAGGGATCCTCTGTGGGGCATTATTGTTGTGCGGAATCTACTCAGGTATTGAGTATCTTATGCTAAAAAAGAGTCGAAGTGAGGAAATTCCTTTTGTACCGTTTCTGCTGATCGGATATTTTGGAGGGATATTTTTGTGAGAAAAATAAAAAAGGGGAGCTTTACAATAGAAGCTGCATTGCTCATGCCTCTGGTGCTTATGATACTGATCGGAGTGCTGTATCTGGATTTTTTTGTACATGACAGAGCATATCTTACTGCGGCAGCTTATGAGGCAGCAGTCAGCGGCAGTATGGAAGGATATAAAAAGAAAGGGAACATATATGAAAAGGCGGATATACAGGGTAGAATGCTGGGAGATATCGGGCTGCCGGGAGGAGAGAATCTGAGCATGCAGACAAATGCAGGAAAAACTGTGAAAGTAACTTACAGACTGGAAGTACCTGCCGGGTTCCTGGGGCAGAAATGGAAGCTGGAAGTCAGTGGTAAGGCAAAGCCTCTGCGGCCTGTGGGATGGATCCGCAAGGTAAAAGGAACTGTGGATATGCTGGGAGAGGTGACGCCATAAAATGAGAACGGAATATAAAAGAGATATGAATCATAATTATCTGATCCTGACAGGAGATGAGAGAATCGATACAGATTCTTACCAGGTAAGGATGATCGTGGCCAATGCTGTGCCTGATCTTCTTCAGTGTCGGATACAGGGAATCGACGGAAAATTCATGGTGTATTATGATATAACTTCCAGGCATTCCATGACTGCGCTTTTTGAGGAAAAAAAGATGGATCTGGAGTCGCTTCAGGTGATACTGGGAGGCTTTATACAGATCATGGAAGAAATGTCCGAGTATCTTTTGAATCCCTGTCAGCTGATCCTGGAACCGGAATATATCTATCTGGATGCGGAAAGAAAAAGTGTCCGATTTTGTTATCTTCCGGGATTTCATGGGGAAATACAGAAACAGTTTCAGAGTCTTGCGGAGTATATCCTTCCAAAGCTGGATCATGAAGACGGAAAAGCGGTTATGCTGGGATATAATGTATACAGACGTGCACTGGAGGACAGCTTTCATCTGGAATACATCAAGGAAGAGTTATATAAAATATGTAACAGCGACGAGGAAGATTTTTCTCCATATGAAAAAAAGAAAACAGTGGTCCAGGAAGAAAACAGGATGACAGAGGAGGAAAAAGCAGAGGATCTGTGGCAGGTGGAAGGCTGGGAAAGAGCCAGTGTGTCCGGAAATGAAAAACAGAAAAAATCTTCAGCGGACTCACAGAAGCGGAAAACAAACAAAATATGGAAGCCAGTGGCTGGATTTGGTGCAGCATTGGTGCTTCTTCTGGGAATTACGGCAGGAATGGCCGGCGGATATATTCCAAGAATAAGCAAAGAAATTTTTCTTTTGGGAATTCTTGCAGCAATGATACTGGGGATGCTGAGCTATATTCTGATCAAAAAAGTCTGTGGAAAAAAGAAAAAACTGGATACGCCGGTGCCTGAGCAGAAATATGGTGCGGCGGAAAAAGAGGCAGCTGTATATTCTGAAGATCAGAAAGAATCTGGTACGCTGTCAGGGAGCAATGCCGGTGACAGCAGAAAAGAACTGGAAAAGATCAAAAAAAATATCCCGACAAAAGCGGAAGATTTTTTAGATGGATTTGGTGAAACAGTAGTTCTTTCGGCAGGTGCATCCAAAGGTCCTGCTACATTAGTGAGCCGGGAACCGGGGGAATTGGCTACCATTTATTTGGAAAAAGATATCACAGTGATCGGAAAACTGGAAACTGCGGCGGATGCAGTGATCAATATACCAACTGTCAGCAGGATCCATGCCAAGATCCGAAAAAGGGAGGGGGCATATTATCTGGCAGATCTGAACTCCAGAAATGGGACTTCTGTAAATGGACAGCTTCTGAAAACAGGAGAAGATTATTTGCTGGAGGATGAGGATGAAGTCGATTTTGCACAGGCCCGTTATATTTTTTTGAAATAACAGAGCGAAAAATCCGGTTTTGTATCGTACTAATATGGGACCGTAGGTTGTCCGCCTGATGAAAATCTGTTAAAATAATGAAATAAATTTAAATTTTCAGATTATAACAGCGAGTTTGGAGAATATTTCCGGAACCGCTGTGGAAAGAGGCCGGAATTGGAAGAAATAAAAAAAGAACCTGTGACAGTTTTACTGATCCTCATAAATACGCTGATCTTTCTTGTGGTGGAATTTACCGGCGGTTCGGAGAACGGGCAGCATATGCTGGAATGCGGTGCTGCTTATGCACCGCTGATTCTGGAACAGGGACAGTGGTATCGGCTGTTTAGCAGTATGTTTCTGCATTTTGGTGCGCCGCATCTGATCAATAATATGCTGGTTCTGTTTGTACTTGGCCAGAGGCTGGAACCGGTAACAGGAAAGATAAAATTTTTTCTGATCTATATATTTGGTGGTCTGGGCGGAAATATGCTCTCTTTGTTTTTTGATATGTATGCAGGAAACGCTTCTTTATCTGCAGGAGCTTCCGGAGCTGTTTTTGCAGTCATGGGCGGTATGATCTATGTGATCATACGGCACAGAGGAAGAGTGGCGGATCTGACTGTCAGACAGATGCTGATCATGGCCGCATTTTCACTGTATTTCGGATTTGCAAGTGAAGGCGTGGATAACGTAGCGCATATAGGCGGTTTGTTGAGTGGTTTCCTGATCGCTGTAATTCTTTATCATCCCAGAAAAATATGGAAAACAGTTCCCTGACCGGGAGCGCTCTCAAGCGTGATGTCTCCACTGTGTGCCTGAGCGATCTGTTTTGAAACAGCAAGGCCAAGGCCGGTCCCGGATTCTTTGGTTGTAAAAAATGGCTGAAATATCGTAGCCTGCTGTTCCTTTGAGATTCCACATCCGTTATCCCGGATATCAATGCGGATGCCGGAATTTTCCGGAATGACAGAAAAAGAAATCTTTCCTCCGGGAATGGGAACGGCTTCCCATGCGTTTTTCAGAAGATTCAGAAGCATCTGCCGGACACGGATCCGGTCAAGAGCCATCGATGGCAATGAATCCGGAATATCTGTTTCAAGTGTGATCTCCAGATAATCCAGAGTAGGTTTTATGGAGGAAAGGATTGTTCGGAGGTAGCTGCAGGTGTCAATGTTTTCTCTTTTGACATGGCCTGCATTATTAAATGCAGAAAGTTCATCAAGAAGTTCTTTTACATAATCAAGATTATCCATAACATCATCCCAGTGCTCATATTCTTTGACCTCAGGATGTGCAGATGCGATCATCTGGAGTCCGCTGTTAATAAGAGTCAGAGGATTCCGGAGTTCATGTGAAAATTTTGAAAGTGTATAATGAAAATCGTTTTTCAATTTACTGACTGTAGTATCGTTGCACATATTATCACCTCGAAAAAATATTAACATCAGAAATTTCAAATATCAACAAGAACAGTATTGAAAAATTCGAGAAAATACGACAAAATAAGAATATAGATAAAATAATTTTGCAAACAAGGAGGACAAAATAATGGGAGATTGCATATTTTGTAAAATCGCAAATGGAGAGATTCCATCAGCAACACTTTATGAGGATGAGGAATTTCGTGTGATTCTGGATCTGGGACCGGCAAGCAAAGGACACTCATTGATCCTGCCGAAAAAGCATGCAGCGAATATTTATGAACTTCCGGATGAGACTGCCGGAAAAGCAATGATCCTGGCTAAAAAAATGGCAGGAAAGCTGAGAGATGCACTGAACTGTGATGGATTTAATGTTGTGCAGAACAATGGAGAGATCGCAGGACAGACTGTGTTTCATTTTCACATGCATCTGATTCCGAGATATGAGGGAGATGGTGTTGGTTTAACCTGGAAACCCGGAGAACTCAGCGATGAGGTGAGAGATGAAATCTTAAAGAAAATTAAAGAATGACAAATAGCCACTAAAGAGGAAAAATGAATAATCAGACATTTGAAGAGTTTTATCTTAAATACCGAAAAATATCCAGAGGGTATGCGTATGGGGTTCTCCATGACTGGAGTATTGCTGATGATGTCAGTCAGGATGTACTTTACAAAATGTATACTATAAAGGATGGCCTGAATATTGATAATGAAAAGATGATGTTTTCTCTGATCAAGAGGGCATCTATGAATAAGGCTTTGGATTATATAAAGAAATCAAGCTCCAAGCATGAGTTTGTCTGTCAGGAAGAAGTTGCGGCATTTCTGGAAGAACAGAATTCGGTCGATGCGGAAGAGGTATTTCTGCGTAAAGAGAAGAAAGAATTTATGTATATGGTGCTGAGAAGATTTCGAAAGAAACAGCCGATAAATTATGAGATCTTAATTCAGGTCAAATATCTGGAGATTTCCGTTGAAACAGTTGCAGAAGAATATGGTCTGACGAAAAGTGGTGTCAATAACAGGATATATAAAGCGAAGCGCTGGCTGCAGGAAGAATTTCGCAAAGTATAAGAATAAAAGAAAACCCTGCCAGCCCGGAAGGGAGTGGCAGAGTTTTCATATGGCTGTTGTGGAAATATAGTCAGGCTCTGGCGCATTCTTCAATAAGATCAGTGATCTTACTGATGGAATCTACCTGGCCGTTTCCTGCCATAGCATCTGTATATTTCTGACGATCGGTATAGAGCTGGCGGATGGTTTCCAGAAGCTTTTCTTCTGTAATCTCCTCTTCTTCCAGCACTTTACTGAAGCCCTGGCGTTCGAAGGATCGAGCGTTAAGAATCTGGTCACCACGACTGGCTTTGGCAGAAAGCGGGATCAGAAGATTTGGCTTATGAAGTTCGCGGATCTCACAGATTGCGTTAGCGCCTGCGCGGGAGATCACGATATCAGCCATGGCAAACAGATCCGGAAGCTCGTCCTGGATATATTCATACTGGACGTATCCGGCAGTACCGTTGAGAGATTCATCGGTTTTTCCCTTTCCGCAGAGATGAACAACCTGGAATTCCTTCAGAAGTTCAGGGAGGATCTTGCGGACATTATCATTGACAGAAGCAGCTCCCAGACTACCACCGATAACCATAAGTACCGGTTTGTCAGCAGTGAAACCACAGAATTTACGACCGTTTTCCGCATTTCCGGAAAGAAGTTCCTGGCGGATCGGAGTTCCTGTAAGAACTGCTTTGTCAGCTGGAAGATTGGCGACTGTCTCAGGAAAATTACAGCAGATTCTGGATGCAGAAGAGAGACAGAGTTTATTGGCAAGACCTGGAGTCATGTCGGACTCGTGGATCAATGCGGGGATTTTTAAACGTTTGGCCGCGATCACAACGGGAACCGTAACGAAACCGCCCTTGGAAAAAACAACGTCCGGTTTCAGCTCTTTCAGAATCTTTCTGGCCTGGCTGAATCCCTTCAGTACACGAAACGGGTCAGAGAAGTTTTTGAGATCGAAGTAACGTCTCAGCTTTCCGGATGAGATTCCATAATATGGGATTCCAAGTTCTTCGATCAGTTTTTTTTCGATTCCTTCGTAGGAACCGATGTAGGAAATCTTATAACCAAGCTCCCTGAGCTTTGGAATCAGGGCAATATTTGGAGTTACATGTCCGGCAGTACCACCGCCGGTAAGTACGATGTGTTTCATTTGGATTCCTCCTGAATAGTCATATATTATCATTAAATATGAACTCTAACGGAGGAATTGTCAAGGAAAGATAGGATTACAGGAGAAAAATAATGGAAAATTTCAGGGATGCCGAACTGAAAAAATGGTTGGCAGAAGAATATGAAAAAGAAACCGAAGAGATGGAAAAAATCCTGTTTCCAGATGGAGTGATTCCTGATGATGGAGAAACAGAAGAGGAGGCAAAGGCTGCTTATCAGAGGCTTGTAGAAAAACTGAAAGCAGATGGTGTTTATAAAGAAGACGAAACTGACAGTATTAAAACTGATGATCATAAAGAGAATGTAAAAATCATTTATCTGCCCGAAAAGAAAAGTCATAAAGCAGCTCGCGTAGCGGCAGCAGTACTTGTATGCTCAGCCGGTATCTTCGCCGCAAGCATGACCAGCCAGGCAAACAGGAGTTATTTCCTTGATTCTGTGAGATATTGGACTGGAGATGATACGAGGATTTCAATAGAAAATGATGAAGGAAATGAGAAAGAGCAGAAAGATGAGCAGAAGGCAATAGATGCTATTGAAGAAGAATTGGATTTAGACGTACCGTTGATATTAGATCGCCCTGAAGATTTTAAATTCAGAAGTTACAATGTTAATGTTGAATCTGGATATGCGCTAATAGAATATTGTTATGGACAGGAAATTGTTAATATATATATTAATGATTATTCGGATGAGTGTAAAAGCGGAGCATATATTTTGGATGGAAAAGAAATTGCAACGGTAAAGATGAAAAATGAAAACATTAATATCACTATAAAGAAAATACAGGATAAAAATGACAAAAAAGAAAATTATGCGGCATATTGGGAAAAAGATTCTGTATTTTATCAAATAAGTGGTAAGATGCAGCAGAATGAATTTATGAATTTAGTAAATAATATCAAGTTTTAGCGCGATAAAACATCTTTAAGATCGTATATATATTGTAATGAAAGTTTAAAGGAGGAAAGACATCACATGAAAGAGAAAATGAAAAAAATAATAAGTATGTTGCTTTTAGTATGTTGCTGCAGTGTGTTATTTGCAGTTCCTGCGATGGCAGAAAGTTTATCAGATGATTTTTCAGTGGAAACAGATACAGATGCGGATTACGCTGAAGATACAACGTATAGTGTTTTACGTGGTAATAATTTAAATTTTGGAACGACAACCATAAAGAAATTAGCAAGTAATAAAGTTATTATTACGGGAATTACTCAGTGTCATCATGTATGTGACAAAGTTTATCTTGATGTTTACTTGGAAAGAAAAGTAAATGGAACATATTCTACATATAAAAGCTGGAGTTTTACTGCATCAAAGGCAAGTAATTTAGTTAGAGATATTACAGTTATTGTTCCAAAAGGTTCTTACTACCGTGTACGAGGCTATCATGCAGCCAAGGATGGCAGTAAAGAATCAGCAACAACCTTAACCAGCGGTATTCTCGTAAAATAACAAATCAACAAAATAAATCACACCCCCAGCGATGCCACACCCCAAAAAAATAAAAAATCCAGTAAACTTTACATTACCTTCGCTGGGGAATGTCTAAAAATTCTGAATAATATCAAAAAACCTAAAAAAATCCCCTTAAAAAAAGAAACATATTTCACAAAAAGACTGTCAAAAAACATATATTTCGTGTATAATAAATACAATAACAAACCGTTAATAAACAAAAAGTCGATTATTTCTTCTTGGAATTGTATATCACAGCGTTTCTGGACGATCGGATATCACAGAGAGATCCTTCAGGCTTTTTTTGATATGGAAATTTCAGAACGTGGGACGGAAAAGGGGGCTTGTGCATGAAGATAACATTTATCGGTGCTACGCATGAGGTGACTGGAAGCTGTTATTATCTGGAAGCGGCAGGACGGAAGTTTCTGGTGGATTATGGAATGGAGCAGGGACCGGATTATTATGAGAATAAGGAGCTTCCGGTGGCTCCGGGTGATCTGGATTTTGTGCTTCTGACACATGCACACATGGATCATTCCGGAAATCTTCCGGCCTTGTATGCAAAAGGCTATCAGGGGCCGATCTATGCGACAGAGGCAACTTGTAATCTCTGCGATATCATGCTTCGTGACAGCGCACATATCCAGATGTTCGAGGCTGAGTGGAGAAACCGAAAGGGGCGGAGAGAAGGAAAACCGGAATTTATTCCTGCGTACACTATGGAAGATGCCATGGGTGTGCTCCGGAACTTCGTCAGATGCCCATATGATAAGATCATCAAACCGGCAGAGGGAATCGAAGTAAGATTTGTGGATGCAGGACATCTTCTTGGCTCCAGCAGTATTGAAGTCTGGATGACGGAAGAGGACAAAACAGAAAAGATCGTTTTTTCCGGCGATATCGGAAATATCAATCAGCCGCTGATCAGAGATCCGGTATATATCCGAGAGGCAGATTATGTTGTGATGGAATCTACCTACGGAGACCGCAGTCATGGAGAACGTCCGGATTATCCGGCAATACTGGCAGAGATCATCCAGAGGACCTTTGACAGAGGCGGCAGTTTGGTGATTCCGTCCTTTGCAGTAGGCCGTACTCAGGAAATGCTGTATTTTATCCGACAGATCAAAGAACAGGGACTGGTTCACGGCCATGATGGTTTTACGGTATATGTAGACAGTCCCCTTGCCAATGAGGCAACTACGATCTTCAGTGAGAATGCATATACCTGCTATGATGAGGAAGCAATGGATCTTTTGAATAAAGGTATCAATCCGTTATCCTTCCCGGGATTGAAGACCTCCGTTACTACCGATGATTCCAGAGCTATCAATTTTGATGAGGACTGCAAGGTGATCATTTCCGCCAGTGGTATGTGTGATGCTGGTCGTATCAAACATCATCTGAAACACAATCTGTGGAATCCCAGAAATACCATTCTTTTTGTTGGATACCAGGCTATCGGAACTCCGGGACGGGCATTATTGGAAGGTGCTGTGGAGCTGAAGTTGTTTGGTGAGACTGTGCAGGTAGCTGCTGAAATATGCAAAATGCCGGGAATCAGCGGTCATGCTGATGTAAACGGACTTATAGAATGGGCGAAAGCCTTTGACACGAGACCAAAACACGTATTTGTTACGCATGGTGATGATACGGTGACGGAGATTTTTGCCCAGAGGCTTAAAGAAGAGCTTGGGTATGATGCAACAGCACCCTTTAGTGGAACTGAATATGATCTTCTGGAGAACCGGTGTATCCATGAGGCTGTTGGTGTTCGGATCGTAAAGGCAACTGCTTCGCCGAAAACAACCAAGGCTGCCCGTGCATATGAGAAGCTGTTGGCTATGGGACGTCGCCTGATGTCCGTGATCCGGAAGAATGAAGGCTGCCCCAATAAAGATCTGGATCGTTTTGCAAGAGATATCCAGTCACTGTGTGACAAGTGGGACAGAACAGATATTTAACCGGATAACAAAGATAACATTGAAACAATTATTTTGTCAAATCATCATAAAATCACCCTGCGGAAATTTTTCGCAGGGTGATGATAAATCCGATATACAAAATAAGATTATGTGAGATCAGCCTTCGTTCAATGCCTGGCGGATGGCTTTTGCAAGCTGATCCGGACATGAAGTTGGTTTGAATCCGCAGCGGATGCCTTCCAGACGGGAGATCACTTCATTTGCATCCATTCCCTCTGCAAGCTGTGCAACACCCTGTGTGTTTCCGGAACATCCGCCTGTAAACTTGATATTGTGAACTTTTTTATTATCGTCGATCTCGAACTCAATTCCCTGAGCACAGACGCCTTTTGTCTTATAAACCATTCTGGTTACCTCCTGTTCTGTTTATTTATCGATTATAGCATCTCTCAAAAAAAGTTTCCATAAAAAATAAAATTTGTTATAATGAACAATGTAGAAAAAGAAAAAGATACTGCTGAACGGAAAAAACTGTGAAATTCAGCGGGATATCATATTGAAAGAGAGGATTTACAGATCATGAAATGTGTTGGAATCATAGGAGCAATGGAACAGGAAGTAGCAAGACTGAAAGAGGTTATGGAGAATGTATCCATTACTACCAGAGCCGGAATGGATTTTTATGAGGGTGTTCTGGAAGGAAAGAAGGTAGTTGTGGTACAGTCCGGGATTGGTAAGGTAAATGCCGGCATGTGCACCCAGATCCTGGCAGATCTCTTTCAGGTGGAAGCGGTGATCAATACCGGTATCGCAGGAAGCCTTAACAATGATATCAATATTGGAGATATCGTACTTTCCACAGATGTTCTTCATCATGATATGGATGCAACCGGATTCGGATATCCGAAGGGACAGATCCCGCAGATGAAAGAGTTTTCCTTCCAGGCAGATGAGTGCCTTCGTAAGATCGCACATGATGTATGCGAGGAAGTAAATCCGGAGATCAGGGTTTTTGAAGGAAGAATTGCTTCCGGAGATCAGTTTGTATGTGATCAGGGTGTAAAAGATAATATTGTAAAGGAATTCAGCGCCTATGCTGTTGAGATGGAGGGCGCAGCGATCGGACAGGCAGCAGCTCTTAACGGGATTCCATTCCTGATCATCCGTGCTATCTCAGATAAAGCAGATAATAGTGCAAACATGGATTATCCGGCTTTTGAAAAGCTTGCAATTGAGCACAGCGTACGTCTGACCCAGGGAATGCTGAAACGGATGGCCTGATCGGAACTTTGGAGGGAACCGTCATTTTTCTTCTGCATATACTGTAAGAGATAGCAGAGAGAGGACAGCAGAAGAGTTATGATCTATCCAGATTTTTATCCGTTTTATGCTACACAGGGAAGTCCTGGTTTTTATAATGAAGAGAGAGAACAGGAAAAGGAATTTGATCTGATGAGATCATACTATCCGGATACAGCCCGAAGGATCCAGGAAAAAGCGGAAGCACAGTGTCAGCTTTTGGATTATGAGGGAAGCCGGCTGTATGATGAATATCCGGATCGTTTCATGCTCTATCACATCTGTCACCAGGTGAAAGGACAGATGGAAGGAGATACCAGTGTACAGGAGATTCCAGGAGGGTTCCTGGATGATCTGATCGAAGTGCTGGTGTATCAGGAGATTTCCAGACGAAGATGCAGGAGGAAAAGGTGCAGAAAATGTTTCCGCACTGAGTATTAAAATGGCGGTTTACCCATGAACGATACAGTGATACTGGCAGAAGCGACCAAAACTGGTTCGCACAACATCTGTCCATATACAATAAAACAAAAAGTGAATATAATGGAAGTATGATGAAAACAATAAGGGAATTTTTAGAAGAACAGATTAATGAACAGCTGATACAGGCTGTTGTCAGTGGCCGCAGGACTGGCGAGGGACCTTCCAAGGTGAAGCTTCGTCCTGTGGAGCTGAAGGGTCAGATTTTTTACCAGGCGTCCATGACAGAAGGGACGAAGGTTTATCATAAGAATTTTACCAGGGAAGAGATGATCGCTTATCTGGAGCATGCCATGGAGGAATTTCGTCAGCTTCAGGCAACCGGACGCAGTCAGGATGGAAGTATCCTTATCAGCAAGAAAGGGAAAGCAACCATCAAAACAAAACAACACGGGCCTGCACAGAATGAGAAGATAAAGATCGCTCCTCATAACCGGGTGAAACAGTACATTCTCAGAGAGGGAACGGCAGCTCCGTTTCTGGTGGATCTGGGAGTTATGACAAAGGATGGAAAGATCGTTGCTTCCAGATATGACAAGTTCAGACAGATCAATCGCTTTCTGGAGTTTATCAGGGATATCCTTCCGAAGCTTCCTAAAGACAGAGAGATCACGATCCTGGATTTTGGCTGCGGAAAATCCTATCTTACTTTTGCTATGTATTATTATCTCAGAGAACTGGAGGGTTTTGATGTAAACATCATAGGGCTGGATCTTAAGGAAGATGTGATACGGCATTGCAGTGAATTGGCCAGATCTTATGGTTATGACAAGCTGCATTTTTACCAGGGAGATATTGCAGGGTACGAAGGCGTTTCTTCTGTGGACATGGTGGTGACACTTCATGCCTGCGATACAGCAACAGATTTCGCTCTGGCCAAGGCAGTGGAATGGGGGGCTCAGGTGATCCTGTCTGTTCCATGCTGTCAGCATGAACTGAATCGTCAGATCCGAAACGAAATGCTCCAGCCTGTTATGCGTTATGGGATCCTGAAGGAAAGAATGGCAGCTCTGATCACAGATGGTCTTCGTGCTGAGCTTCTGGAAAGCAAAGGATATGAAACCCAGCTTCTTGAATTTATCGATATGGAACATACACCAAAGAATATTCTGATCCGCGCAGTAAAAACCGGAAAGAAAAAGAGCAGGGACAGTTTTTCGGATACCATGAAGGCTCTTCATGTGGCTCCTACCCTGGATAGGCTTCTTTATCCGGAAGAGTCAGCCTCACAGAAGGGAGAATGACATGATGAAGATCCTACGTAAGGGAGCGATACTGCTGGTGATCTTTGTGGCAGTAGTAGCCGGGACCTCATTTCTGATGAACAGTCAGTCTACAGATAACCGCTCAGATATGAACGATGCCACACTTCCAGAGGTTATGGTAAAGATCGGAAGTACCCAGGCAAATAAGATGTATGGATACAGACAGCAGATGCAGACCGATTTCATGAGAGGAAGTATTACTCCGCTGGATACGACCAAAAAAGTGTCTTTTGAGATCAACCCATATGCTGATACAGTAACAGGGCTTGCTTATGAGGTACGGACTTCAGACGGAAGCAAGGTTATGGAGAACCGTAAGATCAAGAATCTCACGAAAGAGGACAACGGCTGTTTAAGTACAGAGATTGAGATCGGCAGTGACCTTCGCATGAACCAGGAGTATTCCATGCAGATCACGCTGGATACCAGTGAGGGGGAAGTCTACTACTATACAAGAGTGGTTTCCAGAACCCAGTTGAATACAGAAGCGTATCTTCAGTTTGTCAAGGATTTTTCCACAAAGTGTCTGGACAAGGAACAGGCAGATACGCTGACCGGATATCTGGAAGCGGAGGATATTTCCGGCGGAACGAATTACAATAATATTTCCATCAGTTCTGGACTTTCCAATATCAGCTGGGGATCCCTTTCTCCGAAGCTCTACATGGAAGGAGTTCCGCTGATCGATGATATCAATGAAACGACTGCAAGTATCACGCTGGATTATCAGGTTTCCGCACAGGATGATGAGGGTAAAACCGAAATTTATGATGTTACGGAATTTTACCGTATGCGTTATACAGAAACAAGGATCATGCTGCTGGATTTTAAACGTTCTGCAACGAAGGTATTTGATCCGTCTCAGAAGGTAGTTTCCGATGCAGGCCTGCTTCTGGGTGTCCGTGACAAGAATGTCACCTATGCTTCAGACAGCAGTGGAAAGATCGTTGCTTTTGAGCAGGATGGGGATCTCTGGTCTTATGCACCGTCCAGCGGAAAGATCACAAGGATCTTCAGCTTCCGCAAAGAGGAAGATAACGATTCCAGATATGTGCGCAACGAACATGATATCAAGATCATCCGAGTGGCAGATAACGGGGATGTGGACTTTGTATTGTACGGTTACATGAACCGTGGTGTTCACGAGGGATACAGCGGTGTCTGTGTTTATCACTACAACAGCGACCGTAATGTGGTGGAAGAAAAAGTATTCATACCAAGTACAGAATCCTACGAGTTCCTGAAGGAAGATCTTGGAACACTCACTTATGTAAACAAAAACAATCAGCTGTTTCTGCTGTTTGCACAGAAGCTGTATCAGGTAGATATTGAGACAGGAACCTCACAGGTTCTGGAAGAAGGAATCAAACAGAACCATTTTGTTGTGTCAGATACCAAGGCACATGCAGCATGGCTGATCGAATCCGGAGATGATGCAGGGAAGATCCGGGAAATTGAATTTGATTCTCTGAAAACAAGAGATATTTCGCCGGAAAGCGGAAAAAATCTGAGAGCTCTGGGATTTATGAATGAAGATCTGGTATATGGGATCCTTTCCGATGAAGATATTCTTACGGATGCCAACGGACATGAAACAGAGGGAATCAGTACATTACGCATTGAAAGCTTTAAAGGAAAGGTGAAAAAAGAGTATCGTCAGGATGGCCTTTATATCACCAACGTAACGGTTGGCAGTACCATGATGGAGTTTGAACTTTCTGCAAAATCGGGGAATGCTTATACAGTCCAGAAAAAGGACAATATCATGAATAACAAAAAAGCATCCGGAAGCCAGATAGATGTAGCATTGATCACTACAAACCGTGCAGGAACGCTGATCCGCCTGACCATGACTCAGAAACCGGAGACAGACAGTCCGCTGCTTGTTTGTTCCAAGATCGAGAGTACTGAAGACTCATCGGTAACATTGGATACTACCGTTCCACAGGGAGAACTTTATTATGTTTATGCATATGGTTCTCTTGACCGTATCTATACCGATCCGGCTGCAGCTGTGAAACGCGCGGATGCGCAGACTGGAGTGGTACTTAACCGTGCGCAGCAGTATGTCTGGGAACGTGGAAACAAAAAAACAAAGCTCCAGATGAATATAGAGGATGTACCGGAAAGTATACGTACAGCCAACTGGAAGAAAAAAGAACTTCAGGATAGCCTTGGTGATATGGGAACGGTGATCGATCTGACCGGCTGCACTCTTGACAATGTTCTTTATGAGGTCAGTGCCCAGAGACCGGTGATCGCCAAGACAGGAGAAAATTCCAGTGTGGTGATCGTAGGCTATGATGAATATAATACCTATCTTTATGATCCGGCAACAGGGCAGATCAGCCCGTATGGAATGAATGACAGTACAGCGCTGTTTGAGAGTGCCGGAAATGTATTTCTCACCTATATAGAAAACGTCATAGAGTGATGCTTACAGAGCAGGCCGGATGAAGGCCATGGGGTTACAGCAGGATGGCAAGACGGGAGTTCCCGTTTGGCATAAATCGGAAAACAGGAAAAAAGTTCCTGTTTTCCGGGAAAAGCGCGACAGGAAAGGGGAAAAATCAATGTTAAGTGAAAGTATTAAAAAACTGGTACAGTATGGGGTGGAGAGTGGTATTACTCCAGAATGCGAAAGAATTTATGCAACCAATCTTCTTCTGGATGCCTTTGGGGAAAGCGAATATACAGAACCGGAGACAGAGTATGCTAAAATCAATCTTGAGGAGACTTTGAACGAACTTCTTGATGAGGCTGTAAAGAGGGGCATCATCGAGGACAGTATTGTGTACAGAGATCTCTTTGATACAAAACTGATGAACTGTCTGATGCCGCGTCCTGCCCAGGTGCAGAGAGAATTCTGGGATGCTTATAAAGAAGATCCGGAAAAAGCCACAGATTATTTTTATAAGCTGAGTCAGGACAGTAACTATATCAGACGTTATCGCGTAAAAAAAGATCAGAAATGGACAGTAGACAGCGAATATGGCAAGATCGATATCACGATCAACCTGTCCAAGCCGGAAAAAGACCCAAAGGCTATCGCAGCTGCCAAGCTGGTAAAATCCAGCAGCTATCCAAAATGTCTGCTTTGTCCGGAAAATGAAGGCTATGCAGGAAGAGTCAATCATCCGGCAAGGGAGAACCACAGGATCATCCCGATTACCATCAATGACAGTCCATGGGGCTTCCAGTACTCTCCATATGTTTACTACAATGAACATTGTATCGTATTTAACAGTCAGCATACTCCGATGAAGATCGAGAGAAATACATTTATCAAGCTGTTTGATTTTGTAAAGCTGTTCCCACATTATTTCCTTGGCTCCAATGCGGATCTTCCAATCGTAGGAGGTTCTATCCTCAGCCACGATCATTTCCAGGGCGGGCATTATACCTTTGCCATGGCGAAGGCAGAGATTGAAAAGCATGTGACGATCCCGGGATACGAAGATGTGGAAGCCGGCATTGTAAAATGGCCTCTTTCCGTACTGCGTATCCGCAGTAAAGACGAGACGAGACTGATCGATCTGGCAACACATGTACTGGCAGGCTGGAGAGGATATACGGATGAGGCTGCATTTATCTTTGCAGAAACAGACGGAGAGCCGCATAACACCATCACACCGATCGCACGTAAAGTGGGAGATACCTTTGAACTGGATCTGACATTACGTAACAATATCACAACAGAGGAGCATCCGCTGGGGGTTTATCATCCGCATGCATGCTATCATCATATCAAGAAAGAGAATATCGGTCTTATCGAAGTTATGGGACTCGCTGTTCTTCCGGCACGTCTGAAAGAAGAGCTGGAGCTTCTTGAAGAATACATTTTAAGCGGCAGGGACATCGCTTCCAATGAGAAAATCGAGAAACATGCTGCATGGGTTGCAGAATTTCTGCCAAAATATGAGAAACTTGATAAAGATAATATCCAGGAAGTCCTTCGCAGGGAAGTGGGCAATGTATTTGTTCATGTACTGGAGGATGCCGGTGTTTATAAATGCACACCAGAGGGCAGGGATGCATTTATGAGATTTATCAATACTCTGTAAAAAAGTACGGAGGCACCCGGGGATGGATATGTATTTCAGGAGGAGTTTGTTTATATGAAAAACAGGGAAAAAACCGGAAAGGCCTTTCGGATAAAATGGCTTTTGCTGGCACTTGTGGCAGCTGCACTGATCTTTGTGCCGGCTGCATCGCATAAGGTGTCGGCGGCGAAGCTTGTTTATACCGTTAAGTTCAATAATAATTCAGGTACCAGCAAAAGTAAGACGTATACCGCACTGACACGGAATGTGACATTAAATACCACGATCCGGCTTCCGGCAGTACCCAAGGCTGTGGGATATCAGAATCTCGGATGGACCACACGGAAGGGGAGCAGTAAGGTAGTATATAAAGCAGGTGCCAGCGTAAAGGTCAGAAAAGACATGACTCTGTATGCGGTCCGCAGAAAGAGTAAGTATTATACCGTAAACTTCTATCTTGGAAATGGAAGCACCAATTCCGCATATAAGAAGCTGCAGAAAAAAGTAGAAGAGGGTACATATTACACATTACCTGCAGTTCCGTCCAGATCGGGATATGTAAGTCTTGGCTGGTCGACAGCAAAGAACGGCAAGGCATCTACTGCAAAAAAAGCAGGAACGAAGATTAAAATCTCCGGTAATATCAGATATTATTCCGTACAGATGCAATCAGTAAAAGTAAATCTCCGTAAGTCAAACGGAACAATATGGAAGACAGTAACGCTTGGAAAGGGCGGTTATCTTAAGTTCCCATCCGTACCCAATGCGGAAGGTTATACGTTTATGGGCTGGTCTAAGACCAGACGGACCGGTTCTTCCACAGATCCGGATTACGAAGCCGGCGAACTTCTGCGGATCAGCAAAAACACCAATCTGTATGCGACGGTATTTAACCGTGCACTGGAGAAGGACATCAGTTCCGATGAGATGGCTCGTCCGGCTATCGGTATGATGTACAGTAAGGTCATTTTTGTGGGAGATTCCCGTACTGCAGGAATACAGGCGACACTGGAAAAACAGATAAGCAGTTCTGTAACAAATGGGGTTTCTTTTGTTGCAAACCCGGGAAAGGGCTTGAGCTGGTTTCGGGATACAGGATATGCACAGCTTATAGAAGAAATCGACAAAACAGAAGGTTCCAAACCAATCGCCGTTATCTTTAACCTGGGTGTCAATGACCTGGGAAATGCAGGTAATTATGTCAGCTATATGACCAATATAGCATCCACACTGAAAAGTAAGAACTGTAAACTCTTTTACATGTCCGTAAACCCGATCAACAGTACCATGATCACAAAAACAGGAAGAGGCGCCCGTACAGAGGCACAGGTAAGAGAATTCAACAGCAAGATCCGTTCCGGCCTTTCTTTGTATTACAAGTATATTGATATGTACAGCGTACTTATGAAAAAAGGCTACGGGACCAATGCCCGCTATGATGGTGTGGATGACGGCGATGACGGACTTCACTACACAACAAAGACATTCAAGAGGATTTATTATTACTGCATTACTTATCTCAACACAGGACGTATCAACGCAACTTATTATTAATGGTATAACAGACAGAAAAATCCCGTCTGCCGGAGACATTCCGCCAGGCGGGATTTTTCTGTCCGGCGGCCCGCTATTTTTCTGTCCGACAGGGCAATTACTCCTTGCACGAACCATGAGAATAGTCTATACTTAATTCGATACGGACGTTTGGAGGTCCGCAGGGACGTGTGATCCTGAATATGAGGAATGAGGTATAGATTATGAAACTGACAACAGTGAAAGAGATTTACAGAAACCGTGAACAGTATCTCGACAAAGAGATCACCGTAGGTGGATGGGTACGAAGTGTTCGTGATTCCAAGGCGTTTGGATTCATCGTACTTCATGATGGAAGCTTTTTTGAAACTCTTCAGATCGTATATCACGATAACATGGAGAATTTCGCAGAGGTTTCCAAGCTGAACGTTGGAGCAGCCATCATTGTCAAGGGAACACTGGTAGCTACCCCTCAGGCGAAGCAGCCATTTGAGATCCAGGCAACAGAGATATCTGTAGAGGGAGCTTCCGCACCGGATTATCCACTTCAGAAGAAGAGACACAGTCTTGAATACTTAAGGACCATGACACATTTAAGACCGAGAACAAATACTTTCCAGGCTGTATTCCGTGTACGTTCTCTCTGTGCATATGCGATCCATAAATTCTTCCAGGAGAGAGGCTTTGTCTATGTGCATACACCGCTGATCACAGGAAGTGACTGTGAAGGTGCAGGAGAGATGTTCCAGGTAACAACACTGGATCCGAAGAATATTCCGCTGACAGAGGATGGAAGTGTTGATTATTCACAGGATTTCTTCGGAAAGGAGACAAACCTTACCGTAAGCGGACAGCTGAACGGAGAGACTTATGCACAGGCATTCCGCAATATCTACACATTCGGACCGACCTTCCGTGCTGAGAATTCCAACACTACCCGTCATGCAGCTGAGTTCTGGATGATCGAGCCTGAGTGTGCGTTTGCAGACCTTCAGGACGCTATGGAGCTTGCAGAGGCTATGCTGAAATACGTGATCCGTTATGTCTTTGAGAATGCACCGGAGGAAATGAACTTCTTCAATTCCTTCATTGACAAGGGGCTTCTTGACAGACTGAACCATGTGCTTAATTCTGAATTTGCGCATGTGACCTATACAGAGGCTGTTGAGATCCTTGAGAAGAACAATGACAAATTTGATTACAAGGTATTCTGGGGATGTGATCTTCAGACAGAGCATGAGCGCTATCTGACAGAGCAGGTCTACAAGAGACCGGTATTTGTTACAGATTATCCGAAGGAGATCAAGGCATTCTACATGAAACTCAACGAGGATGGAAAGACAGTTGCGGCTATGGACTGTCTGGTGCCGGGAATCGGAGAGATCATCGGAGGAAGCCAGAGAGAGGATGACTACGACAAGCTGAGAACACGTATGGATGAGCTGGGTCTGAAACCGGAGGATTACGATTTCTATCTGGATCTTCGTAAATATGGTTCCACACGTCATTCCGGCTTTGGTCTTGGATTTGAGAGATGTGTCATGTACCTTACAGGTATGGGCAACATCCGTGACGTGATCCCATTCCCGAGAACTGTAAAGAACTGCGATCTTTGATCAGAACACTTTTGCACAGCAGGACGTTCTGTGCTCCTGAGATCAGAGAACAGCAGGGAGAAATTGCAACAGGTATTGATATGTGTGACTGACACACAAGGGAGAACATTATGAGATTTATTCATCTTGCAGACGTGCATCTGGGCGCAGTTCCCGACAGGGGCTGCCCGTGGAGCAAAGAGCGGGAGGAAGAAATCTGGAGCACTTTCCGCCGGGTTATTGCGGGCATCCGCGAAGATCCGGTGGATTTGCTATTTATATCCGGAGATCTGTTCCACCGCCAGCCTCTTATGAGAGAGCTTAAGGAAGTAAATTATCTGTTTTCCACCATCCCGGATACCAGAGTGTATCTGATGGCAGGAAATCATGATTTTATAAGCAGAGATTCTTTTTATAATACGTTTGAGTGGAATTCCAATGTTATATTTTTCAGGAGCAGGGAACTGACCTGCGTTAAAGATCCAAGGCTTGATGTCTATGTATATGGACTGAGTTACTATGACCGGGAAATAAAAGACGGACTTTATGATCAGGCTGTCCCTGTCCAGAAAGAAGGAATCCATATTCTGCTGGCCCATGGCGGCGATGAGAAGCATATTCCTCTCAGTGCAGCAGCTCTGGCGGCGTCAGGCTTCGATTATGTGGCGTTAGGGCATATCCACAAGCCGCAGATCCTGATCCGTGACCAGGCGGCCTTTTCCGGGGCTCTGGAGCCCATTGACAGGAATGATACAGGGGAACATGGATATATGGAGGGACGACTGATCAACGGAAGGATCCGTACAGAGTTCGTTCCCTTTGCCTGTCGTTCCTATCAGCAGCTGGTAATGACACTTCACGAGGAAACTACACAGATATCTCTGGAAGAAGCGGTAAAATCCCAGATTTTCCGCAGAGGAGGAAGGAATATCTACAGGATCGTTCTTCAGGGAATGCGTTCGCCGGATCTTCTTCTGATCCCTGAGAAACTGAAAAGTCTTGGAAATGTTACCGATGTTGTGGATGAATCCTGGCCGGCGTATGATCTTGGTGAGCTCTACAAACGCTACAGCGGTACTCTGATCGGTGATTATATCGGCTATTTTCTGGCCAAAAAGGGTATGGATACCGTGGAAAAAAAGGCGCTGTATTATGGGCTTCAGGCATTGCTTGAGACAGGCAGCCGGCGATAAAGGGGCAGCACAGGAGGATAGCATAAGATGGTTATCAGACGTTTAAAAATAAAAAATTTCGGGAAGATCCGGGACAAGGATATGGAGCTTTCGCCTGGGATCAACGTACTTTACGGTGAAAATGAGAGTGGAAAAACTACCACACATACATTTATCCGCTCCATGTTTTACGGCGTTCGCAGACTGCGGGGAAAGGCTGCTCTGAACGATACATATACAAAATATGAACCGTGGGAAAATCCGGCAGAATATGGTGGGATCATGTGGTTCACAAGCAAGGGGAAGAAGTATCGTCTAACCAGGAATTTTTATAAAGAAAAGAAGCTGGGAGAGCTTCTCTGTGAAGATGATGGCAGCCTTGTGGATGCGGAACAGGGAGCTCTTGGGACTATTCTGGGAAATGTAAGTGAGGCAGTTTATGATAATACGGTGTCTGTGGCACAGCTGAAAAGCGTTACAGGAAAAGATCTCGTACGTGAACTGCAGAATTACATGGCCAGCTATCAGGGAACCGGTGACAGTTCCATTGACATGGGACGAGCCATGCAGATGCTGAAAATGTCCAGAAAAGGATATCTGACAGAAGCGGCCCGGCGAAAAAAGGAGCTGGAAAAGGAAAAAGAAAAGATTTCCGCAAACATGGAATATATCCGCAGAGAGATCCGTGAACTGGATGAGAAGCGTGATCGGATCATGCAGCAGCAGGACGGGATGAACATAGGGACCAGAGAACGGAGTACAGAGGATCTTCTTGAGCTTCGGATCGATCGTGTAAAAAGAAGACGGGAGCAGACAGATGCAGTTCTGGCAGTTGTGCTGCTTGGTGGGATTGCCGGTACCGGCTGCCTGGCGGCTTTTTCCGGGCAGGTCATTTTTAGCGTTCTGGCAGGCGTGGCAACTGCGGCGATTTCTGTAGCGGCATTGTTTTTTCGCATACGGCTCAGCAGGGAGCTGAATAAGAGAGAACGTCAGAGAGAGCGCTGGCATTCCAGACATGAAGAGCTGACCTGGAACCGGAACAGTCTGGACAGTGACTACGAAGAGAAGCATACAGCGCTGGAGAACCTGCAGGCAGAGTTGACGGAATGTGAAGAAAACACAGAAGTGATCACTCCGGAGGAAACGGAGATCCAGGCGTTGAATATGGCTATGGAGACGATTGAGGCACTTTCCGGAAACATTACGGATCAGGTAGGGGTCCGTCTGAAAAAACGTACATCTGAGATATTAAGTGAGATCACCGGTGGTAGATACCAGGAGGTTCTGATGGATGAGGCACTGCATATGTCTGTGAACACAGGGGAGCGTATCGTATCCATTGAGAGACTGAGCCGCGGGACACTGGAGCAGATTTATTTTGCCCTTCGTATGGCAGCAGGAGAGCTTTTCTGCAAAGAGGAACCGTTCCCTGTGATCCTGGATGATGTATTTGGCATGTATGATGAAGAACGTCTTGCAGCGGCTCTCAGGTGGCTGCATAAAGAAAACAGACAGGTGATCATAAGTACCTGCCATAAAAGAGAAATGGAGATCCTGGATAAAGAGAGGATTCCCTATCAGAAGCTTCCTATGTGAGCTTTTGCAGGAAGATTTCCGCATAAAGATCAAAAGCAAAGCAGACAGCAGATGCGGATCATGGATATCCGTCTGTTACAGAAATATAAAGCGGTTGCGCTTTCTGAGAGACTGTTATATCGTTCTCAGAAGGTGCAGCCGCTTTGCGTGCGTTATGATTTATTTATTTATTTCTCATGCTGGCTCATGTAATTTGTTACGCAGCGTTTGATCCTGTCTACCGGATTCAGAAGGTGGCTGACAGAGGTATCATGGTTCAGCGTATCAATGATCAGAGCAATATATTTGCTCATATCGCAGCTGATGTAGTATGGCTTCTCAAGAAGCTCCGGTGACTGATAAACCAGGTTAGTAGTAAGGAGCTTGTCGAAGTAGCCCTTCTTGTAAGCATCGTCAAATTTATCAAGACCATCGGTAAAGAATCCGAAGGTAGAGCAGATGTAAACTCTGCCTGCTCCTTTCTCTTTCAGGAGAGACGCGATCTTAATAATCGTATCACCGGAGGAGATCATATCATCGATCAGGATCATATCCTTGCCCTCGATCTTTGGTCCGAGGAATTCATATGCTGCGATCGGATGACGGCCGTTTACATATCTTGAGTAATCCAGACGTTTATAGTACATACCCATATCAACACCGAGGACATTGGCGAGATAGATTGCACGGTTCATGCTTCCTTCGTCCGGGCTGATCGTCATGAAATGATCCTTGTCGATATGAAGTCCCTTTTCATTATTAAGAAGAGCCTTGATGAACTGGTAGGATGGCTGTACAGTCTCAAAACCATGAAGAGGAGTCGCATTCTGTACACGGGAATCATGTGCATCAAAGGTGATGATATTCTCAACACCCATATCGATCAGCTCATGAAGTGCATTGGCACAGTCAAGAGACTCTCTTCCGACACGTTTGTCCTGGCGACTCTCATAGAGATATGGCATGATCACGTTGACTCTGCGGGCTTTTCCGCCTACAGCGGCGATAACACGCTTCATATCCTGGAAATGATCATCCGGGGACATAAGATTCGTGTAAGGTCCGATCGGATAGGATAAGCTGTAATTTGTCACATCTACCATTACGTAGATATCATCACCGCGGACAGATTCGTTGATGGTGCATTTACCCTCACCGGAGCCGAAACGTGGAGTCTTGGCGTCAATAATGTAAGAATCGCGCTTGTATCCCTCGAATGCAAAGGAGTCCATTCCAGGATACTGTCTTTCGGCACGCCATTTGACCAGCCAGTCATTCACCTTCGCGCCTAATGAGCTGCAGCTCTGAAGGGGAATCAGTCCAAGTCTTCCTACCGGGAGTGTGGAAAAATCTTTTGTATTTACCTGTGCCATTTTAATTTCCTCCTAAAAATATTTTCTGTATACGGATGTCCTTCCCGATCAACGATATCATCTGATAGTTGCTGGCAATTCGGGAAAATGTTCTCTCGGAATAGGTATCCGAGAAATTTTTGAGCGTCAGATTCGTGGAAATGATCGTGGATTTCCTGCGCATGATCCGCTCATTGAGACAGAGAAAAAGCTGTGAAGATACGAAACTGTTGGTAAGCTCCGTTCCCAGGTCATCAATGATCAGAAGATCACAGTCATAGATCAGTTCCTCGTCTGTGCCGGTATCTTTTCGGGAAAAAGAATTCGCAGCCATCATATCAAAAAGATCGTAGGCGGAAAAGTACAGGACACAGTGGGTGGATCTGAGAAGCTCTCGGGCGATGCAGTGTGAAAGAAAGGTTTTTCCCACACCGGTATCACCATATAAAAACAGGTTTTCAAATTTATGGTCGAAGTTCTGCACAAAGCGCTGTGCAGTGTCATAGGCCCGTCTGGCTGTTTCCAGGGCAGACAGTCCCGTGGCTTCGTTTTTTATTGTAGCAGAATAATAGTCAAATGAAAAGCTGTCAAAATTCTCTTTTTCGAGAATTTCATTCAGATTGGACTGTGCATAAAGCAGTTCGATCTCAGCTTTTTTAAAACAGGTGCATTTTCGGCTGCCGATATAGCCGGTATCCTGACAGTCAGGGCAGGTGTAAGGCATCTCCAGATAGTCTCCGGGAAAGCCGTTTGCAACAAGAAGGGTGATCCGTTCATCGGAAAGCTCCTGGATGGCTGCCTTCAGATCCGAAGTTCCCTTTTCTTCGCCGTTTAAAAGGCGACGGACTTTGTCAGCACTTAAAGTTGCCACCTCGTCATCAATCTCTTTCAGACGGGGGATCTTTCCGTAGGCTTCGGCTGTGTGCTCCTCCAGAATACGGTGGTTCTGTGCCTGCCGGCGGCTGTATTCTCTCATTATAGTATCATATTGAAAATTCTGTAAAGGCATAAAGCGCTCCTTCCAGGTTCTGTTACTGATTATTTAAAAGACGTTTCTCATATTCCGCAAAATCATAATCACGCTGGTGGAAATTATTGAAGCGGTTGCTATTCTGAGGCTGAGTCTGGGGCTGCTTCTTCCTGGAAACGGATTTCTCAAGCTGGCGTTTTTTGTGTGCGGCATCCAGAAGCCGGATATCCTCCAGCGTATGTACGTTTTTCTTTTTCCAGCCGGAGAGGATCTTATCTGCATATTGGAAACTGGGCTGTCCGGTGGAAAGGACAGTACGGCTACAGGCTTCCTGGATCAGCTCCAGATCAAAACCGTAGGTCTTGCGCCAGGTATCAATGTAAGTGATCTCGTTATCAACAGGATTGCGGCCGCTGATCCCCATAGCCTTCAGGATCGTGTAATAATCCTTGGAAAAACGGGAGCTGGCATCCCGGGCCATCTCGACGGTGGTGATGCCGTCTTTTGCCCAGGCGAGTGCAACAGTTTCAATATAACGCATACTCTTGCGGCCTCTGGAAACACAGTATTCCACCAGATATTCGATGAGATCCGCAGACATATGGAGTTCATCATAGAAAAAAAGGATCTTCTGCATTTCTGTAGGCGTCAGTGTTTTGGTCAGATACTGCTCTGTGATATAGAGAAGCTGACTGATCTCTTCGTTTTGCTTAAGTTCTCTGATCCGGTCAGGAGTGAGACTGAGAATGTAATCAGCGGAGCTTGGGACTCCCGGATCCGTGTTCCCGGAAACGGAAGCAGAATTGCCGGAACCGGTGAAAGTATCCACGGAAGCGCTGCTCTCTCTATGACCGGTATCCGCAAAGGGTTCCAGCAAAGTGATCCCGGAAAGCTTCTGATCTGCAGTATAGGTTAATGCGATCAGTTTCTCACCTTCCCAGTATTTCAGCGCACGGGAAATATCTCTTTCCGTGCAGAAAAGGCTGTCTGCCATATGCTCCAGGCTGAAAGAAGAAGGAGCGGCAGATACCATCCGGAGAAGGTAGATATATACCTTTACGAACTCCCCGTTGGCACGAGGCATGAAATTGTCAATAAAGCGATTGGAAAGAATCGTTACCTCCAGTTCAGAGGAATTCTGAAGTGAAATCAGGCTCATGATCAGCAGCTCCCTTTCTAAAATACAGCAGATATTTCAGGTGATATCCCAAAGTCCGCCATGCTAAAAAGGATTATAGCACAACCGCTTTTACTTGAGAATAGTCTATTTTCACAGAAGTTGTGCACTAATTTCCATGTGGAAAATGTGGATAGTGTGGAAAACTTTGAGGATAACATTATCAGCAACTAACAAAAACCTTAATTTTGTAAGAAAAATGCGGTATTTGTTGAATTTGGCTGTTGAATTATGTCAAGTAGGTTATACACAAAAAAATCCACATGCCAGGCACGTCTGAAATGTGCATAAGCATGTGGATAATGTGGATAATTATTTTCCGAGAAGGTGTTCTCCAATATTTACAACGTCTCCGGCGCCCATAGTTATCAACAAATCACCATGTGCACAACTTTTTAAGAGGAAGCTCTCGATCTCATCAAAAGTCGGGAAATATTCGCAGGGGGTTCCAAGTTCCTGGATCTGTTTCTGGAGATCCTGGGAAGAAATACCAAGATTGTCTGTTTCACGTGCGGCATAAATATCAGCCAGTACAACATGATCGGCCAGAGTCAGCGCTTTTGCAAATTCCGGAAGAAGAGCTTTGGTACGTGTGTAGGTATGAGGCTGGAATACACACCATACCTTCTGATGCGGATAATTCTTTGCAGCATGAAGGGTTGCCTCGATCTCGGTTGGATGATGTGCGTAATCATCAATGATGGTAATACCGCCGATCTCACCTTTATACTGGAAACGACGGTCTGTACCGGTAAAGCTTCCGAGACCTTTGACGATCACATCATCCGGAAGGTCCAGAAGGCGTCCTACGGCAATGGCGGCCAGTGCATTGGATACGTTGTGGATACCCGGTACACGCAGATAATAGCTGCCGATCTTTTTGCCACGGAAGAGAACGGAGAAGGAAGGATGTCCGTATTTATCCCAGGTAATGTCTGCTGCGGTGTAATCGGCATCGTGCTCCAGACCATAGGTAAGAACATTGCATGGAAGCTCCCGGGTGATCGTCTCATACTCCGGTGTGTCGGCGTTGATGATCAGAGTGCCGTCAGCAGGGAGAAGCTCTGCAAATTTCCGGAAGGAATGGCGGATGTCATCGATGTCCTTGAAGAAATCCAGATGATCGGCATCCATGTTCAGGATCACACTGATCTTAGGGAAGAAGCTTAAAAAGCTGTTGGTGTATTCGCATGCCTCTGTGATAAAGGTCTCAGAATTTCCAACGCGGATGTTTCCGTGGATAGCAGGAAGGATTCCGCCAACACTGATGGTAGGATCACAGTCACCCTCAAGAAGGATATGGGAAACCATGGAAGTAGTAGTGGTTTTTCCGTGGGTTCCGGAAATTGCGATCGGTGTATCGTAGTTCCGCATGATCTGTCCCAGAAGCTCTGCGCGGGTGAGCATTGGAAGCCCTTTTTCTTTCGCACAGGCAAATTCCGGGTTGTCCGGGTGGATCGCTGCTGTATAGACAACCACATCTACATCATCCTTGATGTTGGAAGCGCGCTGTCCGTAATAGATCACAGCGCCACGTTCTTCCAGTGTGCGGGTCAGCGGGCTGGATTTGGCATCGGAACCGGAAATCCGGAAATTTTCTTCCAGAAGGATCTCGGCAAGGCCGCTCATGCTGATGCCTCCGATCCCGATGAAATGAATATGGAGCGGTTTATGAAAGTCTATCTGATACATAATAATCTCCTTATATATATGTTATTTTCGTAGCTCTTTTGTCTGTTTTATTATAACGCCAACAGAAACAATTGAAAAGTGGTTCTTTTGGCTAAAAAAGCGGTTTTTTCCGGAATATAAAAGTAACCAGAAAATAACATCGAAAAATGTTGAAAATTACCAGAGAAATGAAAAAAATGATGAGTCTTACCAATTTATAATATACAATAGCGATAAAAAAAGTAAAATACAGCTAAAATAATTGTAAAAAATGTTCACTAATACAGTGAAGTATGCTATAATGGAATAATCATAACATACAAGAGGTGATCGCATGATTAAGAAAGAGATGATTGCCATGCTCTTGGCCGGTGGGCAAGGCAGCAGGTTAGGAGTTTTGACAGAAAAGGTTGCAAAGCCGGCAGTCGCTTTTGGTGGTAAATATCGTATCATCGATTTTCCACTGAGCAATTGTATTAACTCGGGAATTGACACGGTGGGTGTGCTGACACAGTACCAGCCTCTCCGCCTGAATACACATATCGGTATCGGTATTCCGTGGGATCTTGACCGCAATGAAGGCGGTGTCACAGTCCTTCCTCCGTATGAGAAGAGCACAAGCAGTGAATGGTACACAGGAACTGCCAATGCGATCTATCAGAATCTGGCTTATATGGAGCAGTATAACCCGGATTATGTACTGATCCTTTCCGGTGACCATATCTATAAGATGGATTACGAAGTGATGCTGGATTTCCACAAGGCGAACAAGGCAGATATTACGATCGCGTGTATGCCGGTTCCCATTGAGGAAGCCAGCCGTTTTGGTATTATGGTTACTGATGAGAGCAGCCGTATTACTGAGTTTGAGGAGAAGCCGGAGCATCCAAGCAGCAATCTTGCATCCATGGGTATCTATATTTTCTCATGGCCGGTTCTGAAGGAAGCACTGATCGCCCTGAAGGATCAGAATGGCTGTGACTTCGGTAAACATATCCTTCCGTACTGTAAAGAGAAGGGGCAGCGCCTTTTTGCTTATGAGTACAACGGCTACTGGAAAGATGTAGGAACTCTTGGTTCTTACTGGGAAGCAAATATGGAGCTGATCGATATCATTCCGGAGTTTAATCTTTATGAGGAATTCTGGAGGATCTACACCAAGGGAGATGTGATCCCGCCACAGTATATTTCCGCAGATGCAGTTGTGGACAAGTGTATCATCGGTGAGGGAACAGAAATCTATGGTGAAGTACATAATTCAGTGATCGGTCCGAATGTTATCATCGGCAAGGGCAGTGTGATCCGTGATTCTATTATCATGAAGAATACAGCAGTTGGTGAGAACGTTGTTATGGATAAAGCCATCGTGGCAGAAGATGTTGTCATCGGAAATAATGTTGTGATCGGATGCGGCGAGGAGGTACCGAATGTTCTGAAACCGGCTGTATATTCCTTTGGACTTGTGGCTATCGGCGAAAACAGCGTGATTCCGGACAGTGTCAAAATCGGTAAGAATACCGCTATCGCCGGTGTTACAACAAAAGAAGACTACCCTGACGGAGAACTGGCAGCCGGCCAGGTAATTGCAGCAAAGGACGGTGGGAAAGAATGAGAGCGATAGGTATTATTTTGGCAGGCGGTAATAATAACCGCATGAGAGAATTATCAAACAAAAGAGCAATCGCGGCAATGCCTATTGCAGGAAGTTACCGCGCGATCGACTTTGCCCTCAGCAACATGGCAAATTCACATATCCAGAAGGTTGCTGTGCTGACACAGTATAATGCCCGTTCCCTTAATGAGCATTTAAGTTCATCCAAATGGTGGGATTTCGGAAGAAAACAGGGAGGACTTTATGTCTTTACTCCAACCATTACCAGAGATAACAGCTTATGGTATCAGGGTACTGCAGATGCGATCTATCAGAACCTGAGCTTTTTAAAGAACAGTCATGAACCCTATGCGGTGATCGCTTCCGGCGATGGAATCTACAAGCTGGATTACAATAAAGTCCTGGAGTATCATATCGCAAAGCGGGCAGATGTTACCGTTGTATGTACTACATGCAAGGATCAGAGCCAGGTTGAGAGATTTGGTGTTCTTCGCATGAATGAGGACTGTCGGATCGAGGAATTTGAGGAGAAACCGATCGTTTCCTCCTATAATACGGTATCTACTGGTATCTATGTCATCCGAAGAAGGCAGCTGATCGAACTGATCGAGCGTGCTGCCCAGGAAGGAAGGCATGATTTTGTAAATGATATTCTTATCCGTTACAAAAATCTGAAGAGGATTTACGGATATAAGATCGATAACTACTGGAATAATATCTCTACTGCAGAGGCTTATTATCAGACAAATATGGATTTCCTGAAACCGGAGATCCGGAACTATTTCTTCAAACAGGAGCCGGCGATCAAAACCAAGATCGCAGATGTACCTCCTGCTAAGTACAATCCGGGTGCAACTGTGAAGAACAGTCTGGTGTCCAGCGGATGTATCATCAACGGAACCGTGGAGAATTCTGTTCTGTTCCGTGATGTATTTGTAGGAAATAACTGTGTGATCAAAAACTCTGTGATCCTTAATGACGTATATCTTGGAGATAATACGCATATTGAGAATTGCATTGTTGAGAGCCGGGATACCATCCGGGCGAATTCATATTACTGCGGCGAAGAAGGAGAAGTGAAGATCGTCGTAGAGAAAAACGAACGCTACGTATTATAAATGCGGAAGATCAGTTTTCCGCAGATACGGTTAGCGAAATGAAAGGGGCAAGTAGCAATGAATATTACAGATGTACGTGTGAGGAAGGTAGCAAAAGAAGGGAAAATGAAGGCCGTTGTATCTGTCACAATAGATGATGAGTTTGTGGTACATGACATCAAGGTGATCGAAGGTGAGAAGGGGCTGTTCATCGCAATGCCAAGCCGTAAGGCAAGCGATGGTGAATATCGTGACATCGCACATCCGATCAATTCAGCAACAAGAGAGCAGATCCAGACGATCATCCTGGACAAGTATCAGGAAGTAATGGCTGAGGAAGCTGAGAATGAGGTTCTTATGGAGGCTGCGGAGTAAGAGAAGCAGCTTCAGGGGGGGATTACATCAGAGAAGTATTCTCGTAGCTGATGATCTTTGGATTGAAACAGCATAGAATAAAAACTGCCGTTTTACAGATAAATCTGTGAGAGGGCAGTTTTTTTATGCTCCGGAAAACAAAAAAACGCTTTTCAGTTCATAAAAATTTAAATTATTACGTATTTGTTACAGAAATAAAATAAAATTATTGCTTTTTATGAAAAATGTGTTATACTAGAATCCATGAAAGGACGAAAGGTGTTTATATGAAGAATAGAAAAGTTTTCACATTACTGCTTACAGGTATGCTGACCCTTTCCATGGGAAGCACCGTATATGCATCAGGTACAGACGCTGCGATCGCAGAGGCACAGGCGGAGAAACAGGCCGCTGAGGAGGGTCTTGCGCAGGTACAGAGCAGCATCGGCACACTGGAGAGCAAGAAGCAGGAGCTGGAGAGCTATCTGGCTGATTTAAACGCACAGTATGAGGATCTTACCAACAGCATTTCTGAGCTTAGTATCCAGGCTGCTGAGAAGGAAGATGAATTAAATAAAGTAAAAAAAGAACTGAAAAAAGCAAAGAAAGCTTCTGCAGATCAGTATGAATCCATGAAGCTTCGAATCGCATATATGTATGAAAATGCCGGAACTTCCGCACTGGAGACACTGCTTTCTTCCGAAAGCCTTGCAGAATTCCTCAATCGCGCGGAGAATGCGATACAGATTTCTACATACGACAGAGACATGCTGGATAAATATGTGAGTCTTCAGAAGAATATCCAGGAGAATGAGAAAAAGGTTGAGACGGAGTCCGCAGAGATCGATGATCTGATGACGGAGCGTGCAGCCAAACAACAGGAAGTGCAGTCCATGGCTTCCAGCACAAGCGATGATATTAACTCTTATGTAAACCAGATCAGCGCCAGCCAGGAAGAGGCTCAGCAGCTGATGGCAGATATCAGTAATGCAGACAGCAGTATTACCGCTCTGGTACAGCAGGCAGAGGCGGAGAAGGCTGCAGAAGAGAAAGCTAAGGCTGAAGCGGCAGCAGAGGCTGAGAGACAGGCAGCAGAAGCGGCAGCCCAGGAAGAAGCCGATCAGGATAACGAGGACAGTGAAGAGGCTGATTCTGACGATGATTATGGCTATGATCCGGAGGAGGATACAACCGAGTCTTCCAGTAGCTCTACAAGTACAGACATTGTTGTAGAGGAGGAAGAGGAAGCGGATGATGTACAGTCCGGAAGTTCCGAAGATGTTTCCGAGGACAGCTCCCAGGAGGAGGTTTCTGAGGAGGTTTCCAATGATGAGACAGCTTCCGAGGAGACGGAAGATGCCTCTGCGGATACGTCCGATTCCGGTTCTTCCAGTCAGGGAACATATCTTGGAAACTTTACACTGACCGCATACTGCAACTGTGCACAGTGCTGCGGTACAGCCGGCAATCTTACAGCCAGCGGAACAGTTCCGACAGCAGGACGTACCGTTGCTATGGCAGGTGTTCCGTTTGGGACCAAGCTTCTGATCAACGGCACTGTTTATACGGTAGAGGATCTGGGAACTCCTTACGGACATGTGGATATCTATTGTGGAAGCCATTCTGAGGCATTAAGCTTCGGACTTCAGTCTGCAGATGTATATCAGGTGGGCTGATCCGGGAAAATCCAGAGGAGAATATTTAAGAGAAATACAGCGCTGCAGGATCGTATGCTGATCCTTGCAGCGCTGCTTTTGTATGCATGACGCAGATATGTGTTTCGTGAAGTGTAGTGTGTGGAAATTCACAAATTTCCTGCAATCCGGAGATTTTACAGATACGGCGTACCCGGGATCTCCGGATAGGTTCCCATACCGATGAGAAGCTCAAGGCCTGTCTGACGGCCTTCCAGTACAGCAGCTTTTACAGCACTGGCATCACCGGAGATGGCGATGATCACTTCATTGGAATGACTGGTACCGATATTCGGAGTCATATATTGTGTAATGGATACTGCTGCGGATTTCACGGCATTATCTGCCATCACAAGACCGATAGCAGCCGGAGAACCTGCCATGAAACCAAATGCTTCACCCAGAGGTGTGCCGAAGGCTTTATGGATAGCAGGACCTGCACTTGCGGAAAAAGCAAACTCCAGGTGGCCGGATTCGCTGATGTAGACCTCACCTGCATATTTGTTAGTCAGTTCCAGAGCCAGAGAAATGGCGTGACGCACGTCGGATACATCATTTCCGCCAAGGACGATATAGTTTCCATGACCGCCCCAGCCCTTGGTGTCTCTTGGAAGTTCAATGGAAAGGACTTCTGTATTTGTGGCTTTTACTGCATCGTCAATAGCTGTGATCTGGCCGGCAGCGCCTGTTCGGGAACTGAAAAGCCCCAGACAGTGGTATTGGGTACCTACGTTCATCTCTTTAAGCAGAGAATCATCAACTCCGGAGATCACGAGTCCGATTGTGTCAAGGACTGCGGTCCCTACAAATTCAGTCCGTGTGCAGTTGGTGCTGATGTTATGAATATCGTGTATATCCATGTGGAAAAATCCCCCTTTTTGCTGAAAACTCATTGGTTTCAGTATAGCATCAGAGAGGGGAATTTGAAAGTGAAAATTGACAATATCATTTGTAAATGGCAGGTTTACATAGTTGTAAACGGCATTGCAAAATGTAAACTTAAAAAATAAAATTAAGTTGACATTAAAATCCTGCTGTGTTAAATTGTTAACAGCGAAAGAGCGGATATCATTTATAAAGGACAGGAATGATCTTCCGACAGGAAAAGCAGAAAAGGAAAGAGAGGATACAGATTATTATGACAACAGTGGCAGCAGGCAGAAGCAAGACGTATGATCTTGTTTACATTGCAGTTTTTGCAGTAGTGATGGCAGTTTGCTCATGGATTTCCATTCCGGCACAGGTACCGTTTACTCTGCAGACATTCGGAGTATTTATGGCAGTTGGTGTGCTTGGAGGAAAAAGAGGAACTCTGGCAGTTCTGGTTTACGTTCTTCTTGGAGCAGTAGGAGTTCCGGTTTTTGCAGGATTTTCCGGAGGCATTGGAGCTCTTCTCGGAAATGCAGGTGGATATATCATTGGATTTATCTTTTCCGCACTTGTTATGTGGGCAATTGAGCACGTTTTTGGCAGAAAGCCGGTTGTTCAGATCATTTCCATGGTCGTTGGACTGATCGTATGCTATGCCTTTGGAACCGCATGGTTTATGTTTGCTTACACAAGAAGCACAGGTCCGGTAGGTCTTATGGCAGTTCTTGGCTGGGGTGTGTTCCCGTTTATCATTCCGGATCTTATCAAGATCGCACTGGCTTATGTTTTATCAGGAAAGGTACGTAAATATGCAAGATAAAAGCAGTGCTGCGGCATATGCTTCTGATGAGGGCACAGAGGAAATAGTCATTCCTCTGCGCCCTCATCATGGTATGTGCCTGGCGTATTTTAAGGGGGAAGGCTACAGTAACGGTTTTACTGCACATATGGCCGAGATGCTGAAGATTTTTCTGGAGGGAAAGAAAATAAGGCTTCATGTGGATACGGATGAGATCTGCTCTGCCTGTCCGAATAATCTGGGCGGACATTGTGAAGCCGGAGATAAAGTGGCAGAGTATGACAATGCCGTGCTGGAAAAATGTGGACTGAAGGCCGGACAGACATTGCACTTCAGTGAATTTACAAAAAAAGTCCAGGAAAAAATCCTTGCGGCAGATAAACGTAAGGAAATCTGTGGAAACTGCCAGTGGAACAGTATCTGCGAAGAACAGAAGAGCCGCTGGGCATAAAAGAAAGCAAAAATATAGAAATATAAAAAAGTATATGATCTGAGAATGCCGGAGGAAATGGCAATGGCTGTTGCATTTCCTGAAATGATGTCTTGGAATATATACTTTTTTTGTTTGAAATATTAGATAATAATATAAATATTTTGAAAACAATTTTTAGTTGAGAAAAAAACAACAATAACCGCGAGGCTTTTTTGCCAGATATGTATAGACAAATAATTTAAGCATTGATAAAATGACGACATGTTAGTTTAGACAAACTAAAGCGTGCTTGACAGAGCACTTCTGCAGAAACTGACATATGTTGAATATCCTGCAGAAGAAATTTCAATTAACCAGAGCAGCTGTAAGGTCATGATCTGGTATAAAGTCGTGTAATATAAAAGACAAAGAGGAGGACAGGTATGCATAAGTGGAAGCTTTTTAAGAAGTCAGCTGCACTCGTTCTGAGTTCAGCGGTGATCGCGTCAGGAGTGCCGGTAACGGCAATGGCGTCTGAGGCGGAAGTTTTTAGTGACGTGTCAGAAGAAACACAAGGAGAGACAGCACAGGAAGAAGGAGAGAACGAGGATCAGGAGTCGGTTTCCCAGGACCAGCTGGAAGTTGGTGAAGCTGATATTCAGTCGGAAGAGCCGGAAGAAAGTGATGCAGAAGCTATTCAGGAAGAAGTAGCAGAAATTTCAGCAGAAGAGATTCAACAGGAAGAGGAACCGCAGATCCAGGAGGATACAGAAGAGGCATTCGGTGATGGAGAAGCATTTATGGCAGAAGCAGGCGAGGTTCTTCAGGATGCTTCTGAGATCACTGTTGCAGGAGTGAAATATCTCTGGTCCATGCAGCCGGCAGAGGGATATACACAGATAGGAACAACAGGCGTTTATGCAAAAGTAGCAGACGGGCAGACAGCTCTGAACGGAAAACTGTACGGAACGACAACTTTAAGTTATTCGGAATTTTATGCCGGGGATACCACTCAGGAGAGCTATGACGCTATCACTTCGGCAACAACGAGTAAAAATCAGATTTTTGCTAATGAGGACAGCACAGAGGTGACCTCTTCCGGATATCAGATCCAGGGTGTGAAGAATGTAAGTGTTGCAGTGGACGCGGAAACCTATGTAGATGCACAGGCGCTGAAAGCTGCTTCCAAGCTTCCGAGAGAGGGTGTCTATACAGAGGCAGCAGATATTACGCTGAATGAAGCGCCGTCACAGGAAACAGGACAGTATAAAACTCTGAATACAGACGGAACATACAGTGCAACAAAATTCGATGTAAAAGCAACGGTCACAGATGCATCCGCCCAGATCCAGGCACCGTCGATCTGGGGTGATTACATGCTGGTGGTAAAAGAAGCCGGCACAAAATATCTTCGCAATTCCAGACAGGGTGATTTTGCTGTAGGCGGAAATACACTGGGAGTGATCCTTGAAACTGCCAGTGGTAAGAAGGTAGGACTTCGTCATACCTATGAAATCTGGGTACAGCCCTACGAACTTGCGTTTTCAGCAGGATCCGGGCTTATCGGGGAAAAAATATCAAAGGTGACTTATATTACTCCGGACGGTTCCTATGTATATGAGTTCGGAGACAAAGCTCCTCTTGTGAAAAAACAGCCTGAAGCAGGAATGAAGGTACAGGCGGCTTTTGTAAAAGAAAATACAACTCAGGTTAAAGTAGATGGCCTTGACAAATATGAAAATCCTAAGGTTTCCGTATACTACACAACAGGAAGTGGTCATGGTAAAAAGACAACATATGTTGTAGATCATGCAGTGGCAGAGAACGGGGTGGTAACCTTTGACAGCAGTGTATCCAGGGCCGGGGATGAGATCTATACGGTTATGATCTCTAGCGATAATTATGTGGATATGAAAAAAAATATCACACTGACAGGTCAGCCGATCACGGTTTCCAATGTTTCCTATTACTGGGTAAAGGGAGCGGTGGATGGATATACACAGATTCCGGGAACAGATATTTATTATAAGGTGGCAAATGGACATCAGGCACTGACAGGAACACTTTACGGTACGGCATCTCTGTCATACGAGGAATTTTATGCAGGAGATGCAACGAGCCGCAAATATGATTCCGTTACATCTGCCACAACCAGAAAAAGCACTGCTTTCGGAAATGCAGATGTTCAGAATCTGACAGAAAATGGCTATGAGATCGCAGGAGTAAAAAAGGTTAATGTAGCTACAGATGCAAAAACGTATGTAGAGGCGCAGATCCTTTCAGAAGCGGGAGAACTTCCGGAAAGCGGAGTATATACAGAAGCAGCAGGAATCACCCTGGGACGTACTCCGACGGTAGAGTCTGGGCAGTATAAAACACTGAATACAGATGGAACATACAGTGCTACAAAATTTAATGTAAAAGCAACTGTGACAGATGCGGAGGCAACACTCAAAACATCTTCTCGCTGGGGAGATTATGAGATTGATGTAAAAGAAACCAGCACAAAATATCTCCGCAATACAAAGAGTGATTCCGATTTTGCAGTTAACTCCGGGATTCAGGGAATGATCCTGGAAACAACAGACGGCGGAAAATATGGCATGCGTCATATGAACGAGATGTGGCTGAAGGTGTATAAGGTTGCCTTTGCAAAAGATACAGGTCTTGAGGGAAAAACCGTAAACAAGATCACGTACATTATGGCAGACGGCGCGTATGTATATGAATTTGCAGATGGTATTTATGTTAAACCGCAGGCAACAGAAGAGATGGCTGTTTCTCCGGAATTTACGGACAGCACCCATGTTAAGCTTGCAAATCTTGATAAATACAAAAATCCGAAGGTATCTGTTTTCTATACAACAGGTGTCGGACATGCTTCAGAGACAACATATCTTGTACAGGATGCAGTAACTACAGATGGAGTGGTTGCTCTGGATTCCACTGTAGCGAGACCGGAAAATGAAACCTATACAGTAAGAGTTTCCAGTGATGGTCATGCAGATGTTTCTGTTCAGCTGGTGTATGGAACGATTGCTTTTAAAGAAAATTCAGGAGTTCTTTATATCGGAAGCTCCAGACAGCTTGAAGCAACAGGCGAGAATTGCAAGGATGTAACATACGCTTCCGATAATGAAACGGTTGCATCTGTGGACGAGAACGGAAAAGTAACTGCGAAAGCAGCAGGAACAGCCGTGATCACAGCAACATCTGCAGCAGGAAAAACTGCACAGTACAAGCTTACTGTAAAAACGCCATCTGTAAAACTGAATGCATCAGCGAAGACGCTTTATGTAAAAGGATCTCCAGCTACAGTGACGCTGAAAGCAACGACCGCAGGTGTTACCGGAAAAGTAACCTATACAAGCAGTAAACCATCTGTTGTAGCTGTAGCCGCAAATGGAAAGGTAACTGCAAAGGCGGCAGGTACAGCTGTGATCACAGCGAAATGCGGAAATTATAAAGCAACCTGCAAGATCACAGTTAAGAAGCCGTCTGTAAAAGCTTCGGCTTCAGCGAAGACTGTATTTGTGGGTGGAACAAGCCAGATCAAAGTGAAAAAAACAGGCGTTAGCGGAAAAGTTACTTATACAAGCAGTAATAAATCCGTTGCAGTGGTAAGCGCAGGCGGAAAAGTAACAGCAAAAAAAGCAGGAACAGCTACAATTACAGTAAAATGCGGAAGCTACAAAGCAACCTGCAGGATCACAGTAAAAAAAGGTAGCCTGAAGATCACATCCAAAACAGCTGTAAGTGTAAAAGCAAAGAAAACAACAGCCATCAAGGCAGTTGCTACTTCAAAGGCAAAGATCACCTACAGAAGCAGCAATACAAAAGTTGCTACTGTAAGCAGCAAAGGTGTTGTTAAAGGTGTGAAAAAAGGAAAAGCTGTTATCTATGTAAGCAGCAACGGAATCACAAAAAAGGTAACAGTTACAGTGAAATAAGCATATATTTCACTTGAATATACTTGATATGTTATAAAGAACCTTTCCCAAAACTGCTTCGGGTCTGCGAAAATGCATGCCCGAAGCAGGAAAAAAGAAAAAATTCGATTTTTTTGAAAAATTTTAATTTTTTCTATTGACAAAGTACAGAAACTCTAATATAATAGCTCTTGCAGTTGAGCAACACACAAACAACTGAAACAGAATAACGAAGCGTGGCTCAGTTTGGTAGAGCGCTGCGTTCGGGACGCAGAGGTCGCAGGTTCAAATCCTGTCGCTTCGACTAACAGCTTGAGAATCCCTTGGTTGAGGGGTTCTTTTTTATGTTTGTACATCCTGGAGCTTTTTTCAGTTGATGGAATGATTTCTCTCGATCTTCATATATATTAACGAAACCGAAATACCGGAGGGACGTGCGTTGGCTGGATATCAGCGTTTTGTTGCGTATGTGTACGAGTATCGGAAAGGAAAAAAAGATGGCAGCAGCGGTTATGTGAGGGTGGAGGCTAGAGATAGGAAATGCCGTGTGGAGGTTCATCTGCGCTGCGTTGGACTGGAGCCTGGAAGTCGGTGCAGAGTGTATGGGTTTGTGCGGCAGGAAGGGTTGATGGATGGTATTTTGATCGGAAGCTGTGTTACCGGGCGGGAACGGATCGAGTGCGCACTGGAGACGGATACAGGGGATATTGGAGGCATGGGAAAAAGTCTTCAGGAGCTTGGAGGACTGCTTCTGATCTCCGATGCCGGCGGATTCTGGGGAACGGAATGGGATGATCAGCCGATCCGGCCGGAGAATTTCCGCGAGTGGAAGAAAAAAGAAACGGAACCTCGGAAGGAAACGGAGAAAACAGGAACGGAATATCAGAAGGCGGCGGAGAAAAAAGGCAGAGAGCGGGAAGAAAAGGAAGAAGAAAATCAAAAAGATGGAACCTTGCCAGAAGTGCAGGAAAATCAGAAGGAGTCAGACAGGATCATGACGGTGGAGGAGATTCAGGAGGATGTATTAAAGACATCGGAAACCGGAAATTCATATCAGGCTCCCGGTCCGCATCCGCCGGAGCCACCGCGACCAGGCCAGCCATCACCGCATCCGCCGGAACTACCACGGCCAGGCCAGCCGTCACCGCATCCGCCGAAACCATCGCGACCGGAGCCATCGCGTCCACTTCCGGGAATACCCTGTGATGATCCCTTTAACGACGGCTATTTCACAGACTGCCGCAAGATCAGACCATCGGACTGCAGTGCCTTATGCAGAAAAAACGGCTGCTTCTGCAGCAACCGTTTTGTCATGTACGGATATCAGAATTTCGGCCATCTTCTGCTGTGCAGAAATCCCCGGGGACAGTACATACTGGGGGTACCCGGTGGATACAGCCAGCAGGAACGGTTTATGGCCAATATGTTTGGCTTTCCCTACTTTAAGGAATGTCCGGATATTCATATCCCAGGCGGAAAGGGAGGATACTGGTACTGTTTTATTAACATCTGATCAGAAAAATTTCGGCATCCATGCAGATAAGCAAACAGTTTTGCAAATCCGCAGATCACAGCTCCATACCACGAATTTCTACTACCGGGATCGTCTGAGACAGGATATCCCGGTAGTTTTTCATTTCTTCCTCGGAGCAGGCAGAGAATCCCGGTATCAGAACTCCGTCGGAATCCCGGTAAGCCTGGAGATAATAAGCTTTTGCACCGCTTAACCATCGGCTGATCTCCTGAAAATCTTTTTCGGAATGAAGTTCCCTCACAACTGTTGTACGAAATTCATAATCAAGGTGTCCGTCCAGCAGCCATCCGGCAGTTTCCCGGATCCCATCCAGATCAGCATGTACACCGGTAAGCACATGATAGTTGGAAGGACAGGCCTTGATATCCATGGCAACCTTGTTGATCAGGTCAGCTGCTGCGAGATTTTTTACCACGGAGGGACGGGAACCGTTGGTATCGAGCTTCACATCATAGCCCAGCTCCCTGATCCTGCTGAGAAATTCCGGCAGCTCCGGTGCAAGTGTGGGTTCACCGCCGGAAATACAGACGCCATCGAGAATCCCCTTTCTTTTTTTTAGAAAAGCCAGGATTTCCTCCTGGGAATATTCAGGCTGGGTGTCAGGCTCCACGACAAGAGCTCCATTCTGGCAGAATGGGCAGCGGAAGTTGCAACCGCCTAAGAATATGGTACAGGCTACCCTTCCCGGATAATCCAGCAGGGTTGTTTTGTTAAATCCACATATTTTCATAGGAAAATCCCCTTGTTTCTCTTATTTATGATACTACAAGCATACTCTCCCCCGAAAAAAGCTGCAAGCCTTTTTAACCGAATCAAGTAAGTTTCCTGCGGAGCTGCGAAAAGCAGTAAGCAGAGATGGTGACTTGCTCATGGAAGAAAAAAACATATAATTTATGGGGTACACCTCCTGGGGCTGCATTGACCTTGTCAGCGCATCTACAGCAGAGCTGAAAAAACGCTACGGCTACATCTACGTGGACCGCAACGACGATGGAACAGGTACACTGAACCGTTATAAGAAAAAATCCTTCTATTGGTATAAAGATGTGATCGCTACCAATGGTGAGTCACTTCACAAATAATCTGGCTGCTTGACTTTCCGGAAAAAAGCAGATATAATGCATTCATTGACGCAGACAATGGAGTTCGCGAGAGCTTCCGTTGTCTGCGTTTTTCTGTTATACAATAAGAAAACGCTGCAGAAATTAGTGTGGAAATTTCTGTGGCGTTTTTGGCTGTGTGCAAATATCTGTTTTGCAGCAGATTGACATGAAATACCGGAAAAGCTATAATCGAACGGACAGAAGGCTGAGAGCAGTCTTAGTTTGAACAGATAGAATCCCGGAGCTTTTTCCGGAATGTGAAGTTACAGGAGGAGTAAAAACGTGACAGATCAGGAACGTTTTATGAAAGAGGCAATCCGCCAGGCAAAAAAGGCCCGTGCATTGGAGGAAGTGCCGATCGGCTGCGTGATCGTGCATGAGGGAAAGATCATAGCCAGAGGCTACAATCGTCGCAATACAGATAAAAATACCTTATCCCATGCAGAGCTTAATGCTATCCGAAAGGCAAGTAAAAAGCTGGGAGACTGGCGTCTGGAGGGATGCACCATGTATGTAACGCTGGAGCCTTGTCAGATGTGTTCCGGTGCACTGGTACAGTCCAGGATCGATGAGGTGGTGATCGGCTGTATGAACCCGAAAGCAGGCTGTGCCGGATCTGTGATGAATCTTCTTCAGATTGAAGGCTTTAATCATCAGGTAAAGATCACAGAAGGGGTATTGGAAGAGGAATGCTCCGAAATGCTTTCCACATTTTTCAGGGAACTGCGGGAGAAAAAGAAGCAGGCAAAAATCCTGAAGAAGCAGGAAGCAGAGCGCCTTGCCGGGCAGACACAGTCAGAGAGAGCGGAACAGAAAGAAAAGTCTCGGGAGATTTACTCTTGACAGAATCCTGTGAAAATATCAAAATAAAATCATAAATGGATTTCACTATTACAGACAGAAAATCCATTCAGGTCAAACGAAAGTCGTTGATACAGGAACGACAGAAAATGGAGGAACAAAAAATGGAACTTGAAGCTTTAAGAAAAGACATGGTAGCAGCAATGAAGGCCAAAGATAAGGTAACAAAGGAAGCAGTTTCCGCACTGATCGCAGCAGTAAAAAAAGCTGCCATTGATGAGGGATGCCGTGACGACATCAAAGGAGAGCTTGTAGACAAAGTTATCCTGAAAGAGCTGAAAACAGCAAAAGAGCAGATCGACACCTGCCCTGCAGAACGTACAGATCTGAAAGAGGAGTATCAGGCAAGATATGATATCATTGCGAAATATGCTCCGAAGCAGATGGATGAAGCAGAGATCAAGGCTTATATCGAGGAGAAATTTGCAGATGTTCTGGCAACAGGAAATAAAGGCCAGATCATGAAGGCAGTTATGGGAGATCTGAAGGGAAAGGCAGACGGCAAGCTGATCAATCAGGTAGTTGCCGGATATTGTAAATAAAATAATAGTACAAAAAATCCCGCCGGATCAGTCATAAATGACGGACCCGGCGGGAATGCTGTTTATATAGAGATCATATATTATAACCTTTTTTACGCGCGCCGCACCTCGGAATGGTCTCACAGACGTTACCTTTACAGTTAACTCAGCCCAGGCACCCTCACGGCACACAAGAGCTTCTGCTTAGTGCTGCTGCATTCCTGCCCTGACACGGTTCACAGATTCCTGTTGCGTAAGACCCAGACGTCAACGCCACTTATAAAGGGCTGCTCTGCAAGATACAAGCCTCAGATTGGCATCACCCCTGCTGTAGCGGATTGCAGGTACAGGGCACCGCTATCTCCCCGGCTGCGCGGAATTTAATTATAGACTCTGAAACCAGATTTGTCAAGGTACAGACCGAAATAAATCAGTTCATATTAAGTGTACAGTACTGTACCGCCCCGTTTTTGGTGTTGCGAAGGGTGAAGCTGATATAGGCGGACTGTTTCGCGGAAAGGTTTCCGATACGGAGCGTGGAAGAAGAAGCCCCGCTGTTAGGGGCGTTGTAATTGGTACTATACTGTGTATGGGTCCGGTTGTTGTTGAAAGAAACGCCTGTGATCTTCCAGCCATTTGCAGCGGTGCATTTCATGACAGCATTCTTCTGTGTCTTGTTGGCGTAACGAAAGGCGTTATGGCCGGAGCTTTTGAATTTTGCGGCAAGGTTGCCTTTTACACCTGTGATGGAGACGGATTTCAACGGGTTGACATAACGAAGCACCTTGATGGTGGAAGTATAGGTTTTGTTTCCGACCTTGAAGGAAATCTTTCCGGTTCCGGGCTTTTTAACGGCAAAACCGATATTGTAGAAACGATCGGAGTGCGTGTACGGTTTTGCACCCTTGCGGAAAGCCTCCGTGGTACTTTTGAAGCTGCTGGAACCGAAGGAGTCCAGTGCGATCACAGATCCTCCGCTGACTACTTTAACATTGGATTTGAGAATGCTCTGTTTAGCAGGAATATTGCTGATCGAGATCTCATCGTATCCCAGGTCCTTTCCGGATGTGGGCATATAAACGATCCGGGTTTTGGAATAATTGATCGCTGCACTGGCGGCGAGAGGAGTCATGGCGCATACCATGGCTGCGGCTAATAAAGCGCAGGATAGCTTTTTGAGGAATTTTTTCATAGGACGCTCCTTTCCTGACGAAAATTTTCTGTAAACATACGAAAGTTACTGATAATTTTATTTTACGATGAGATACAGGTAAAGTCAATCAATGCACTCGCTGTTTTCGTGCTTTTTTGGCTATTGTACACTGCCTGAAAATGCTTTATAATATTATATTGTGTAAAACTCTGTGAAAAGAGAGGATACAGTAGTTGTTCTGCAGAAATACGTCAGGTGGAATATCTGTCTTATATGCAGACAGCAACAAATAAAATGTGCACATAAGAGGGCACAGAATGGAGGACGCTATGATTAAAAGAATCGGTCTGCTGACAAGCGGTGGTGACTGTCAGGCACTGAACGCAACCATGAGAGGCGTTGTAAAGGGTCTGAGCAACAGCGTTGAGAACCTTGAGGTTTATGGATTTGATGACGGATATAAGGGACTGATCTACGGGAAATACCGTATGCTTACAGCCAGGGACTTTTCCGGAATCCTGACTCAGGGCGGAACTATTCTCGGAACATCCAGACAGCCATTCAAACTGATGCGGGTTCCGGATGAGAAGGGACTGGATAAGGTTGAGGCCATGAAACAGACTTACTATAAGCTCTGTCTTGACTGTCTTGTGATCCTCGGCGGAAACGGAACGCAGAAAACCGCCAATCTTCTCCGCGAGGAAGGCCTGAATATCATCCATCTTCCGAAGACCATTGATAATGATATCTGGGGTACAGATATGACCTTTGGCTTCCAGAGCGCTCTGGAGATCGCAACAAATGCCATTGACTGCATCCATACAACAGCTGCATCTCATGGACGTGTATTTATTGTTGAGATCATGGGACATAAGGTCGGAAGCCTTACACTGAATGCCGGTGTTGCAGGCGGAGCAGATGTGATCCTGATCCCGGAGATCCCATACGATATCAATAAGGTTGTAGAAGCCATCCAGAAGCGTAACAAGGCAGGCAAGCGTTTTACCATTCTTGCAGTAGCTGAGGGAGCTATCTCAAAAGAAGATGCAGAGCTTCCGAAGAAAAAATACAAAGAAAAGCTTGCGGAAAGAGCGAAGAAATATCCGTCTGTATCCTATGAGATCGCAGACCAGATCCAGCAGGTGACCGGAAGTGAGGTACGTATCACAGTTCCGGGACATATGCAGCGAGGCGGAGAGCCATGTGCATATGACCGCGTTCTTTCCACAAGGATCGGTGCCGGTGCAGCGCAGGCGATCATGGATGAGGAATACGGTGTTATGATCGGTGTCATCAACGGCAAGATCAAGAGGGTTCCTCTTGCTGAATGCGCAGGCAAGCTGAAGATGGTATCTCCAAAGGATCAGCTTGTAAAAGCAGCCAAACAGATCGGAATCAGTTTTGGCGATTAATGAATTATGAGTCATCTGGCCGCCGCGGGAGTCTTTCCGCGGCGACTGTGGCGAAGAGAAGGAGAGTTTTATGAGTTATACTGCTCTTTACCGTAAATTTCGTCCCGACAATTTTGACGATGTAAAAGGACAGGATCATATTGTGACAACACTGACCAACCAGATCAAGGCGAACCGTATCGGACACGCATACCTGTTCTGCGGAACGCGTGGTACCGGAAAAACTACGGTTGCAAAGATCCTGGCGAAGGCAGTAAACTGTGAACATCCTGTAAATGGCAGCCCCTGCAATGAATGTGCCATGTGCAAGGCCATTCAGGCGGGAACTGCCATGAATGTGATCGAAATCGATGCAGCCTCTAACAACGGTGTTGATAACATCCGTGAGATCCGTGAGGAAGTGGCTTATCGTCCAACAGAGGGTAAATACAAGGTTTATATCATCGATGAGGTGCATATGCTCTCAACAGGTGCATTTAATGCTCTTCTGAAAACATTGGAGGAGCCGCCTTCTTATGTTATTTTTATCCTGGCGACTACAGAGGCCCACAAGATACCGATCACAATACTGTCCAGATGTCAGCGCTATGACTTTCACCGGATATCCATTGATACCATTGCTGCCAGACTTTCCGAGCTTCTGACAGCAGAAGGGGTGGAAGCAGAGGAGAAGGCTGTACGCTATGTGGCAAAAAAAGGCGACGGGTCCATGCGAGATGCCCTGAGTCTTCTGGATCAGTGTATTTCCTTTTATCTGGGACAGGTGCTTACTTATGATAAAGTCCTGGATGTTCTGGGAGCTGTGGATACAGAGGTATTCAGCAGGCTTCTCCGAAAGGTTCTTTCCGGCGATGTGACAGGTTCCATCCATGTGCTGGAGGACCTGATCACAGGCGGCCGGGAGCTGGGACAGTTTGTATCAGATTTTACCTGGTATATGCGAAATCTTCTGCTTGTGAAGACTTCCGAAAATCCGGAGGAAGCCATTGATGTTTCTTCTGAGAATCTGAAGCTTCTGAAGGAAGAGAGCGGGATGACAGATGTGGAGACGCTGATGCGTTACATTCGTATTTTTTCCGATCTGTCCAATCAGATCCGTTTTGCAAGCCAGAAGCGTGTATTGGTGGAAATCGCACTGATCAAGCTGTGCAGACCGGCCATGGAGACAAATCTGGACTCTGTTCTTGACAGGCTTCGTGTCCTGGAAAAGCAGATGGAGGAACGGCCTGTGCAGCAGGTGATCGTTCGGGAGAGCGAGGCCGGTGGAGCCGGGGAACCGGGGGCGGCAGTGACCGGTACAGCAACGGTACAGCAGCAGAAACCACAGAAGGCAGCTCCTGAGGATCTTCAGAAGATCGTGGCAGGCTGGCGTGCCATCGTGGGTCAGACTACCGGACTTTTCAAGCAGTCCCTGCAGCGTGCAGTCCCCAAGTATAACGGAGAGACAGGAGATCCCATCCTTTATGTGGAATTCCAGGATTTTCTGGGGATGAATTATGTAGACAATCCGGAGGCGAAGAAAGAGCTTCAGGACATTATTGCTGCCCGGACAGGCAAAAGCGTGGAGATACATATGCTGGTAGCCAACAAACATCAGCACACCAATCTCGCGCAGATCACAGTAGACGATGCACTTCGGGAGAATATCCACATGGATATCGTAGTGGAAGAAGACCCGGATGAGGAGTCATAAATCCGTAAACAAAAAACAGGAGGAAAGTATTATGGCAAAAAGAGGTGGATTTCCTGGCATGGGTATGCCGGGAAACATGAATAATCTTATGAAACAGGCGCAGAAAATGCAGCGTCAGATGGAAGAAAACCAGAAAGCTCTTGAGGAAAAAGAGTTTACAGCAACAGTAGGCGGCGGAGCTGTTTCCGTTACAGTTTCCGGTAAACGTGAAATAACAAAGGTCACACTTTCCGAGGAAGCGGTAGATCCGGATGATATCGAGATGCTTGAGGACATGATCGCGGCAGCAACAAATGAGGCGCTCCGTCAGGTTGAGTCCGAGTCAGCAGCAGTGATGTCCAAACTCACAGGCGGCCTTGGCGGTCTTGGCGGAGGTCTTCCTTTCTGATGGAATATTACAGTAGCCATATCAATAAACTTATTGAGCAGCTTTCCCATCTTCCGGGGATCGGAGCCAAATCTGCCCAGCGTCTTGCATTTCATATCATGAATATGCCGAAGGACCAGGTGGAGCAGCTGACCGCCTCCATTACCGATGCAAGGCAGAATGTTCAGTACTGTAAGTGCTGTTACACGCTGACAGATCAGGAGCTTTGTCCGATCTGCGCCAATTCCAAAAGGGACCACAGCACGATCATGGTGGTTGAGAATACCAGGGATCTGGCAGCATATGAGAAAACAGGTAAATTTGACGGTGTATATCATGTACTTCATGGTGCGATCTCCCCGATGCTTGGGATCGGGCCGGATGATATCAAACTGAAGGAACTGATGAAGCGCCTTCAGGGGGATGTAAAGGAAGTTATTGTGGCAACCAATTCCAGTCTTGAAGGCGAAACGACAGCTATGTACATTAGTAAGCTGATCAAACCGACCGGGATCAAAGTAAGCCGTATCGCCAGCGGAGTTCCGGTGGGCGGTGATCTGGAGTATATTGATGAGGTGACACTTCTCCGGGCATTGGAAGGAAGAGTGGAGCTTTAATCGGATCAGGTAAAAAATTCCCTGAGGGATTGCAAAAAGTGATAAGCAGCCAGGAAATTTCCCCAGGTTATAAAGGAGGTGAGACTGGTGGCAAAAAAGAAAGCAACCTCATCGGATGTGGCAGCACGCGCAGGAGTTTCCCAGGCAACGGTATCCATGGTGCTGAACCGGAAATATAATGTTTCTTTTTCGAGAGAAACTGTGGAGCGGGTGGAGCAGGCGGCCAGAGAGCTTGGCTATGAGCTTCCCGGACGTCGGAAACACAAAGCTGACAGAAAAGAAAAGCTGATCGTTGTTTTCTGCCCCACACTCACCAGTCCCTATTATGTACTGCTGCTTCAGGGGATCGAGGCTGTGGCCAATGAGCAGGGATATGGGGTATTTATCTGCAACACCCAGCGCGATGCGGGGTTGGAAGAAAAATATCTCCGTATGATGCAGACCATGCGGCCGGCAGGGATCATCTATACCTGCAATCCTCATCCGGATTTCCAGCATCAGGTAGAAAAGATTGCAAAAGAAACACCGCTGGTCATCATCAGCAACAAGGAAAAAACAACCACGGTAGATGCTATCAATCAGGACAACACAGTGGTAGGAAGGCTGATGGCCAGACATCTTCTTGATCTGGGGCACACGGATGTGGCATTTATCACGCCGCCACTTACCAGACGGCAGTGGCAGCGCTCCAAGCGTGTGGAGGGCTTTGTTCGCGAGTTTGAAAAAGAGGGAAAAAAGGATCATGTGCTCATCAAGGCGGCAGATGAGTCCAATGACAGAAAGATCCCGCGGATGGATTCCGAGTATGCCATGGGCTACGAGCTGACCATGGAGCTTCTCCAGGAAGGACAGAAATTTACGGCTATCGCAGGACAGAATGACATGATGGCCATAGGCGCCATTGATGCGCTGCATGAAATGAGGATACACGTTCCGAAGGATGTTTCTGTCATAGGGTGCGACAATATTTTTTATTCCGGCATCCGCAGGATCTCCCTGACAACCATTGATCATTTTGTTGCGCTGAAGGGAAGAGATGCCTGTGACATCATCATCCGTAAGATCGACATGAATGATAAATTTTACCTGGATGAAAGACCTGCCAGCCTGTATAATATCGAATATACCCCGAAGCTGATCACGCGCCGCACGACGGGGTATGCAAGACTGGACAGAAACCAGTCTGATGAACAGAAAAATAAATAATGGCGCAAAAATTATTAATAATAATATATAGAGAGAGTTTCCATGACACATTTGAATAGAAACCTTGTTAGCTACGATAATTACGGCGATATTCGAATTGAGGAAAATGGAAAGAAGCTGTTTTGGGTGAAAAAATTGACAGGCACTATTAATAAAATGTTATTTTATTAATAAAAGATTTATTAATAAAAAGCAGGTGCCTTGACCCCCGCAATGAGTTTGTTATAATGGAATCATCAAGAAAAAGAACGAACGTAAACAGGAGGAAAAAACAATGAAATTTTTTATCGACACAGCTAAAGTAGAGGATATCAGAGAAGCAAATGACATGGGAGTTATCTGTGGAGTTACAACAAACCCGTCTCTGATCGCCAAAGAAGGAAGAGACTTCAACGAGGTGATCAAAGAGATCACAACGATCGTTGACGGACCGATCAGCGGTGAGGTTAAAGCTACCACAACAGATGCTGAGGGAATGATCCGTGAGGGACGTGAGATCGCAGCCATCCATCCGAACATGGTTGTTAAGATTCCTATGACAACAGAGGGACTGAAGGCAGTTAAGGTTCTTTCCTCTGAGGGGATCAAGACAAACGTTACTCTGATCTTTTCTGCTAACCAGGCACTTCTTGCAGCAAGAGCAGGTGCTACATATGTATCTCCGTTCCTTGGAAGACTGGATGACATCTCCACAGATGGCGTTGAGCTGATCCAGCAGATCGCTGAGATGTTTGCAGTTGCAGATATCCCGACAGAGATCATCGCAGCAAGCGTTCGTCATCCAATGCATGTAACTGCATGTGCACTTGCAGGCGCAGATATCGCTACGGTACCGTTCAAGGTAATTGAGCAGATGACACATCATCCGCTGACAGATGCAGGTATCGCTAAATTCCAGGCTGATTACAAGGCAGTATTCGGTGAGTGATCGAAACCTCTTTTATATACAAATTCCCTGTGAACAGCAGGGCACTAAAAAGGAGACATTAATAACATGGATAAGTTAGAACTTCAGAAAGTTGCCAACGAAGTCCGCAAGGATATCGTAACAGCAGTCCATGCAGCAAAGGCCGGCCATCCGGGCGGATCCCTTTCTGCAGCAGACGTGTTCACCTATTTATATTTTGAAGAGATGAACATCGATCCGAAGGATCCTAAGAAGGCAGACCGTGACCGTTTTGTCCTTTCCAAAGGACATACAGCACCGGGACTCTATTCTGTACTTGCAGAGAGAGGATATTTTCCAAAAGAGGATCTGAAAACACTTCGTCATCTGGGCTCCTATCTTCAGGGACATCCGGATATGAAGCATATTCCGGGCGTTGATATGTCCAGTGGTTCTCTTGGCCAGGGAATCTCTGCAGCAGCAGGTATGGCTCTTTCTGCCAAACTCAGTAATGATGACTATCGAGTATATACATTGCTGGGTGATGGCGAGATCGAGGAAGGCCAGGTGTGGGAGGCAGCTATGTTCGCAGGCTTCCGTAAACTGGACAACCTGGTTGTGATCGTAGATAACAATGGACTTCAGATCGATGGTGACATTGCAGATGTATGCTCCCCGTATCCGATCGACAAGAAATTTGAAGCTTTCAATTTCCATGTGATCAATGTTGCGGATGGCAACGATATGGATCAGCTGAAGGCTGCTTTTGATGAGGCAAGAGCTACAAAGGGTATGCCGACAGCTATCATCATGAAAACAGTAAAAGGTAAAGGCGTTTCCTACATGGAGAACGCAGTAGGCTGGCACGGAAAAGCTCCGAATGATGAGCAGTATGCACAGGCAATGGAAGATCTGGAGAAGGTAGGTGAAGCATTATGTCAGAAGTAAAGAAAATCGCAACGAGAGCAAGCTACGGCAGTGCCCTCATAGAATTAGGAAAAAAACACGAGGATCTTATCGTTCTTGACGCTGACCTTGCTGCAGCTACACAGACAGGTATGTTTAAAAAAGAATTCCCGGAGCGTCACATTGACTGCGGTATCGCAGAGTGCAACATGATGGGTATTGCAGCAGGAATCGCTTCCACAGGTAAGGTTCCCTTTGCAAGTACTTTTGCAATGTTTGCAGCAGGACGTGCTTATGAGCAGGTTCGTAACTCCATCGGATATCCGAAGCTGAATGTAAAGATCGGAGCAACTCACGGCGGTATTTCTGTAGGTGAAGACGGCGCCACACATCAGTGCCTGGAGGATTTTGCCCTGATGAGAGTGATTCCGGGCATGGTCGTTGCAAGTCCTTCTGATGATATCGAAGCAAAAGCTATGGTTGCTGCTGCTTACGAGCATCAGGGACCGGTATACATGAGATTCGGACGTCTTGCTGTTCCGGTTATCAATGACAGACCGGATTATAAATTTGAGCTTGGTAAGGGCATCGTTCTCCGCGAGGGAAAAGATCTTACCATCATCGCAAACGGACTTTGCGTTGCACCGGCTCTTGAAGCAGCTGAGAAGCTTGCAGCAGACGGAATCGATGCAAAAGTGATCAATATCCATACCATCAAGCCTCTGGATGAGGACCTTGTTGTTGCAGCTGCCAAAGAAACCGGCAAGGTTGTAACTGTTGAGGAGCATTCCATCATCGGCGGTCTTGGCGGAGCTGTATGCGAGTGCCTGGCTGAGAAGGCACCGGTACCGGTTAAACGTATCGGAATCCATGATGTATTCGGTGAGTCCGGTCCGGCATTAGAGCTTCTTCATAAATACGGTCTCGATGCAGAGGGTATCTATAAGCAGATCAAGGAGTTCGCATAATCAAGATCAACAGGGGATAAGTCTGTTTCTGCAGGAAGTATCTTAAGGATCCCGCAGGCGATCACATCTGCAAGTGCTACCACGGTGGAGAGCCGGGTAGTCTGCAGGGTAAGCTGCTCCATGATTCCGGCAGTATTTACAATGCCGGTGATATGGATGTCCCCTACAGGTGGAAGATCTTTCTGAACACCAGCACCTGGGTAAAGTGCACCATTTCCAATGGTCACATAGCCCAGGTGTTTTTTTTGTCCAAGAGAAGCATCTATGGCGATTACAAGGGCGTGTGGATGAAGCCTTGTGATAAGCGATGAAGTTTTTTCAAGGTTCAGGGCATGGACCGGGCAGGAAAGCGTGCCGTAGACAAAAATATGTCCGGTTTCATGAGGATGAAGAAGGTGTCCGATATATGGGCCTAAACAATCTCCGGTAACACGATCACTGCCAATGCATAAAAACACGATCTCAGTCCATTTTTTAGGACAGTGAAGAATGCATTTTTTCAGAAGATAAGCAATCTCGCCGGATGAACCGTTTTTTCCGGCATCAATGTAAAAAGCCATGAGAAACCTCGATTCTTTTTTCACTCTATCATATCCTGAAAAAAGGAAAAATATGCATGGTGCGGAATCTGTCGCTAAATTCTGTGGACAGACTCTTACATTCTGCTAAAATCCGCATTTTTACTGTGCTATGCTTGGACAGAAGGAGTGATATGAGATGATAGAAGTCATTTATAAGGAGGACACAACAGAACAGGAAGCCGCCCAGGAATCGTTTTCCATGCCTAGAAATGTAAGGCAGATCGGGCTGGCGAACGGAGATTACAGGATTTATATAGAAGATTATGTATACACATTTCTCTGCAGCCTGGCAGAAGATGAAAAGCCGGAAGGCCAGGGAAGTGTGGCGGTACTTACAGGTGAAATTCAATGGACTGCAGATATGACCTGTATTTTTATAAAAGGTGCCATTGCAGCAGACGGCATGGAGGCTGCGGCAGAACATATTGACTTTTCGGAAAAACTCTGGCAGAAACTGCAGGAGGATAAGGATCAGTATTTTCCGGAGCAGGAGATCGTGGGATGGTTTTTTGCACAGCCTCAGATAGCAATGGAGATCACGGAGCTTTTTGTGAAAGTACATCTCAGACATTTCGGAGGGGAAAAGATCCTGATGCTGATGGATCCTGGAGAACGGGAGGATGCCTTTTTCCGTTATGATGGCGGCATGATGGCAAAACTGAGCGGGTATTATATTTATTATGAGAAAAATTCTCAGATGCAGACGTATATGATCGAACGTAGCCAGAAAGAGGGCGGAGAAGCATCCGAGGAAGTGGAGGACAGGGCTGTCAGAAATTTCAGAAAGATCATAGACAGTAAAAATCCGGAGGAACGGGGAGAAGAGAAAACTTCTGTTTTTTCTTATGCGGCTACGGTGTGTCTGGCACTGGCAGTTCTTGTGGCTGGAGTGGGCTTTTATCGGAATCAGCAGGAAAAAACAGAGGTTCCGGAAGATTATCGCGCCGCTTCTGCTTCGGTGGTGCAGATAACACCTGCAGTAACAGAACCGGTGCGGAGTGTATCGTTTTCACCAAAGGCGGTGCAGACGCAGAAACCGGTGCAGACACAAAAACCGGTACAGACGCAGGAAGCTGTGCGGGGAACTCCGGTCCCGACGGAAACCACGCAGAAAAGAGAAAAAATCTCAATAACACCGGAACCTCGAAGTTCAAAAAAACAGTCTGTTTCAGAAGCAACGCAAAAAAAGGATAATAAAACAGAAGAGAAAAAAACAGAAGAGACTTCAGTGGCTGCAGAAAATCCAAGGGAAACTTATGTGATCCGCCCGGGAGACACCTTGTATCAGATCAGTCTGAACCGCTATGGCACTGTAGCGGCGATGGAACAGATCTGTGCATTAAACGGAATTTCTGCCAATGAGATCATTTATCCCGGGCAGGTAATTGTACTACCCTGATGGAGTGTGCTATAATAACTGGAAAACCAATTACAAAATAAAATACTTAAGGTAAGGGATACGGTTGTGAATATCATAAAAAAAATACAGAAAAAACAAAAGCGTAAAAAGCTGATGAGGCAAAAAGCCAGGCTTGCACAGGAACAGGCTGCACAGGAAGGCGCTCACTACGGGAGAACTTCTCATCGCCGAAGGATTTCAAGAAAGGGAAAAAAGGTGATCACAGCGGCAGTGATCGCTACTGCAGTCTGCCTGGTTTTTCTCTATGCAGAAAAAAGAAGCTATCACAGCTATAAAGTATTAAATACAAGCGAACAGGAAGATGTTGTGTCCACACAGTATGTGGACATGGATGGAGATATCCTGAGATACAGTCCGGATGGAGTATCTGTTGTGGACAACAGCATGAATACGATCTGGAATGAAACCTATACAATGCAGAATCCTATTGCAGATGTGAATGGAAGCAGGGCGGTTGTTGCAGACAGCGAGGGAACATCGCTTTATATCTGCGACAAAAAAGGTGTGACCGGAACTGTAACAACATCTTATGCTATTGTAAAAGTGCGGATTGCATCGAATGGAATGGTTGCAGTGATCCTGGACAATGATGATAATACCTGGATCAATTTTTATAATCCGGATGGCAGTCTGGTCGCGGAAAATCTGACTAAGATCGATGATCCGGGATATCCCATGGATGTAGCAGTGTCTGATAACGGAGTGATGATGGTAACATTCCAGTATGTTGATGGAAGCAAGACTACCAGCTATGTGGCATTTTATAATTATGGGGATGTAGGGCAGAATGAGGATGATCGGATCGTAAGTGGTTATACCTATGAGAATGTAGTGATCCCGCAGGTGGAATGTATCAGTGACAGTAAGTATATTGCTTTGCGAGATGATGGATTTTCTACTTACCAGGGAAGCCAGATTCCTAAAGAAAGCAAAACAGTCAATGTAAAACAGGAGATCGTAAGTACATTTTTCAGTGATGACAGGATTGGCTTGGTATTTAAAAACAATAATAAAGATGATCTGTATACAATGGAAGTCTATAGTATGAGCGGACAGCTGAAATTCCGTAAAAATTTCAATATTCCATATACGACTATAAAAATGAGCGGAGATAATATCATCATGTATAACAGCTCGCAGATCTGCGTGATGAACAACCGTGGCGTACAGAAATATGCCGGAAATGTAGATGGAACGATCCGGGATTTCTTTAAGATCGGATGGAATAAATATCTTATGGTACTGGATACAGGCGTCAGCACCATAAAATTCAGTTAAGGGGGCAGATATGAACTGGACATGGCTTGGACTGGCTGTACTGGTCCTGCTTGCCTTTTCCATGGTGGATGGATACAGGCATGGCTTTGTAAAAGAAGTAGTATCTGCATTGCTTGTTCTGATCTCCGTTGCTCTGGTATGGCTGATCAATCCTTATGTGAATCAGTTCATACGTGAGAATACGTCTGTTTATGAAAAAATCCAGACTGCCAGCGGATCATTTGTGGATTCTCTGGCAGATGGAAAAGAAACCATGGATGAGGAGGAACAGAAGGAGCTGATCAGCAGCATGGATATTCCGGATCTCCTCCAGAAGGGAATAACAGAAAATAATACGGCATTGGTGTATCAATATCTGGCGGTTAATACATTTGCAGGGTATATTTCCGGATATCTGGCCAATGTAGCAGTGAACTGTCTTTCTTTTTTGGTATCATACATACTTTCCTCAATCCTGATCCATGTGCTGGCGTATGCCATGGATCTCCTGGCAAGATTGCCGGTCATCCGTGGGATCAACAAAATAGCCGGCGCCGTAGTAGGAGGCATGAAGTGTATTGTTTTTGTATGGGTCGGAATGCTGGTACTTACGATTTTATGCAACACGGAAATAGGGCAAAAGGGTCTGGGACTGATCCGGGGTGATACAGTACTGGATTTTCTTTATGATAAAAATATTTTTATCCGTATTTTTACAGGAATATTTTATGGTGGGTAAAAGAAACCGCATTTTGCAGACGAAAAAGCACCAGGATACAGGTGGTGACCATGTCTGTGAAATGCGGTTTTTGGCGAAAAAATACGTTTTTCAGAAAAAAATGAAATTTATGTAAAAAACATGTTGACAGGTAATGGAAAAAATGCTATTCTATCAGAGTTGTTAGGAACAAATTGTTTTTAAGAAACAGATAAATACATCTGCTTTCAGAAAAATAAAAAAGTAGTTGACAAAAGACAGAAGATATGATAAAGTATCCAAGTCGTCAACAAAACGACAACAAAATCTTAACTCAAAAATGTTTGAAAAAAACTTAAAAAAGTGCTTGACAAACAAAAAGAGATGAGATAAAATAAACGAGCTGTCTGAGAGACAGACACAAC